>Ga0210388_10000174_pt1 | contig 64995 bp, 59 predicted proteins | sample IncBWC19OmetaG_FD_155485 | JGI IMG/M metagenome (GOLD analysis project Ga0210388, IMG submission 155485) | Forest soil microbial communities from Barre Woods Harvard Forest LTER site, Petersham, Massachusetts, United States - Inc-BW-C-19-O ... | reverse complement strand
GGCGGAAGGCATCGAGGCCAGCGGCGAGGTCGGCGACTCCGATCCGTTCATGGCGACGATGGACGCCGTGGCACAGCGCAGGCCCGACGAAATCATCCTCTCCACCTATCCGATGCAGCACTCGGGCTGGCTGCGACGGGATCTGATCGAACGGGTCCGCAACGCCACGGCGCTGCCGGTCGAGCACATCGTGGCGGACATCGATCAGGAAGGTCTGTCGGTGAAGGTCACGCTGGTCGTCGCGCACAAGACCTCCAGCGGCCAGGAGCTGATCGCGTACCTGCTCGCCAAGGCGGGCGAAGCCGACTCGCGGCTGTTCATCGCCGTGGTGCCGCAGCTCGACGGTGGCGGCGGCGCGCCGCGCGAGGCGCGCGAACGCCTGGCGAGCATGCTCGACCGGCTGCACGCAGCCGGCCTGCTCAGCTCGGGCATGATCGGCGACCCGGATCCGTACACGGCGACGATCAACGCGCTCGAGCTCTTCCACGTCGACGACGTGGTGATCTCGACGCTGCCGGGCGAGCGCTCGGGCTGGATGCGCTCCAACCTGATCGAGCGTGTGCGCGGCGCCACCGCGGTTCCGGTCGAGCATGTCGTCGTCGACCCGCAGGTCGCGACCGTCGCGACGCAGGCCGGGTAGCGAGCCGAACATGGAGGCAGCCAGCATCTCCCACCCCGCCGGCGCCCACGGAGGCACCGGCGAGCATCACGGGCCACCCCCCGCGAACCACAGCTCGCGGGTTGACGCGCCGCTGCTCGGAATGCTGCTTTTCATCATCTCCGAGGTGATGATCTTCGGGGCGTTCTTCACCGCCTACTTCTTCATCCGCATCGCCGAAGGCGAACCGTGGCCCGCGCCCGGCATGCACCTGCCGGTGCCGGTGGCGCTCGTGAACACGCTGATCCTCGTGTCCTCGTCGTTCACACTGCACTGGGCCGAGATGTCGATCAAGCGCGGCAACCGCTTCGGCTTCAAGGCCGGGATGCTCACGACGTTCCTGCTCGGCTGCACGTTCCTGTTCATCCAGATCAACGAGTACGCGAACCTCGGCTTCGCGCCGCAGGACCACGCGCAGCAGACCGTCTTCTACTCGCTCACCGGGCTGCACGGCGCGCACGTGTTCATCGGCCTGCTGATCCTGTTGAGCGTGACGGTGCGCGCCTTCCGCGGCCATTACAGCCCCGAGTCCCATCGTGGCGTCGAGGTGCCGGGCATCTACTGGCATTTCGTCGACATCATGTGGATCGTCGTCTTCACGACCGTCTACGTTCTCTGACCGTCGTGCTGACCGTCGCGGAGACGGCGTGAGGCTCGACCGTCGATCGCTGAAGGTGAACCCGTTGCGCTCCGAGGCCGATGCGTTCCGGCTGCTGTTGTACGCGATCGTGCTATTCGCCGTGATCGCGGTGCTGGCCGTGATCGTGCGCGTGATCGTCTAGCGCAGGAGGCGCGTCTGAAGCCGCGGGCCGGCGCCGTCTGCCTGCCAGGAGTGCTCAGAGATGGCGCACAGCGCGGGCTACTTGACCGTGAGCGTGCCGTACATCCCGGCGGCACGGTGGCCGGGAGCTTCGCAGAAGAACGTGTACTTGCCCGGTTTCAGGTTGACGGTAACCGACGTGCTGCCCTTGGTGATGAACGAGCTCGCGCCGATCGGCGCCGTCTTCTTGGTGGCGCCGTTTTCGCCGGGTTCGACGGCGATGTTGTGCGAGACGCCCGACATGTTCGCCATCACGATCGTGACCGCACCCGGCTGCGCTTCGGCCTTGCTGGTCGTGTAGGCCAGCTGGCCCGCGGGGTTGGCGTCGATGTCCAGCTTTCCCGCCTTCTCGACGGCTGGCTTGCCCGCCCCCGGCGCTTCGACGGCGCTCGCCAGCAGGCCGGTGTCGGGCCCCGCGCGGTCGGCCGACTGGGCGACGTAGGCGGCGATGTCGGTCAGCGTTGAGCCGCTGGCGAGGCCTTTCGGCATCACCCCGTCGGGGTTCGGGTTCTGGACCTGGCCTTCGACGACCGTGCGCACGGCGTTTCGCTGCAGGCCTTCGGCGACGCTCGTTTTAAAGACCTCGTCGAGGTTGGGGCCGACGATGCCCTTGGTGTCAGCGCGCGCGAGCGCGTGGCACGAGCCGCACTTGGCGACGAACGCCTGCTTGCCGACGATCAGGTTCGCGTCGTCGTCGCCCTTGACGGCACAGCCGGCGGTGCCGAGCGCGAGCGCTACGAGCAGCGCCGCGCCACCGATGCGGCTCACCGCGCGCCGCGCATACCGGCCGTCGCCTGATGCGCGGCTGCTTGCTCGCGGGAAGCTCACGGCGAAACCCTATCCGACCGGGCGGCGCGCGGGCAACATCTTGAGCGTCGCACCGTGCGGACGCTCACGGCGCCTCGAGCGCATCCAGATCGCCGCTCGCGGCCGCGATCACGCCGCGTGCGACGCCCTCCCACGACCAGCGCTCCCGCACCGTCGCGACGAGCCCGGCGCGCGTGGCCGCACGCAGCTGCGCAGCGGCTGAAAGCCAGCCGGTGATCGCCGCCGCGAGCGCCTGCACGGCGTGGTCGTCGACAGCGAACGACAGCCACGCGGCCGCCTCCTCGGGGATCGCATGCGCAAGCACCGTGCTGACCTCGGCGAGCCCGGAGTGCGCGGCGCTGATCGGCATCGCGCCGCACGCGGCCGCCTCGGCGGCGACCATCCCGAACGCCTCGGGGAAGGTGCTCGGCACGACCACCGCGTCGCACGCCGGGAGCAGATCCGCGAGCTCCTCGTGCTCGAGCCGTCCGGTCAGCACCAGCCGCCGCCCGAGCTCAGACGCGGCGTCGAGGTAGCGCGCGCGCTCAGCGCTCTGCAGGCTGTCGAAGAACGCGAGCAGATGACGCAGCGGCTGCGCAGGCCGCGAGGGGTCCTCGAGCGCCCGGCCCGCTCGCGCCAGCTCGCGCGCCTGTTCCAGATCGCCCGCGGCGAGGGCGGCGCACAGGCGTTCGACACCGTCTTGGTAGGCACCGAAGCCGACAACGACCAGTCGTGCTTGAGGGACCGACTCGAGCACCAGCGGCCACGCCGCGAGCAGCAGGTCGATGCCCTTACTGACGATCAGCTTGCCCACGAACGCGACCAGTGCGTCGCGCTCGGGGTCGAGCTGCTCGATGGCGCAGGCGGCGCCGAGCAGATCGCGAGCGAACACGTCCCCATCCGGCTGGGGCTCGGGCTCTAGCTCGTGCGTCGCCGCCGCCTGTGTAGCGCCGGCGCGCAGCCGCGCGGCGAGTTCGTGCACACCGGCGGCCGCGCGCTCAGGCTCGCGCGGCGCAAACCGCGCGACGTCCACGCCCGGCGGGCCCAGCCGCGTGCGTCGCGGCAGCTCAGCGTCCGCGAGCGTCCGCCACAGGCTCAGCGCCGTGTGGCGCGAACCGACGAGCACCGCGCGGGCGGGCGCCAATCCCTCACGCGCGACAGCGAGGAAGCGCGCTGGCTCCGGCTTGACGGTGTACTCGAGCGCGCTGCCGTGTACCTTCACCGCGTAGGGGATCGTGCCGCCCAGCGCCCGGGCGAGGATCGCCGGGCCCATGATCAGGTGGTTCGCGAGCGCCAGTTGTGGACGGGCAAGCGCGACGACCTCGGCGACCGCGGCGATGTTCGCGTCGAGATAGCGCTCGAGCTCGGTATCGCTGCAGCGTGCGAAGGTACGCGCTTCGATGCCCTCGTAGCGGTCGGCTACATACACCGGCAGCAGGTTGCCGATGTCGGGCCGGTAGACGATGCAGCGGCCGCGTCGGGCCTCGTCGTGCGCTCGCACGGGACGCCCGAGCTCCCGCAGACGCAGCGCTCCGCCATCCCAGTCGCCGACGGCGTCGACGAACGGCTGGCGCTCCGGATGGCGGTCCTGGCTGAGCAGGTGCACCTCGTGTCCGAGACCCACCAGAGCCGTCGCCAGCTGGGCGTTGTAGACGTTGGAGCCGGTCCCCTCGAGCAGGTAGCCGTGGAAGATCAGCACGCGCACGCACGAGCAGCCTATCCACGCCCACACGCTCCGGTAAAGTTGCGAGACGTGAGCTCTAAACAGCGTTACCGACTACGAAGCTCCGCAGGCCGCGAAGTGCTGATCGAGGCCGAGCCGGAGGAGATCTACCTGGATCGCGAATCGGGCGAGCCGCTCGAGATCGTGGGCAAGGTGCTACCGCTGGCGCCGTCGCGCTCGCGGCTGCCGTGGGCGGTCGAGAACCTACGCTTCTGCCCGTGGTGCGACCAGCACGCACAGAAGGACCTCAACGAGTGCCCCACCTGCGGCAGGCGCATGGGGCCGCTGTGAGGGCCCGCCTGGCGCTCGCCGTGTGCGCAGCGCTGCTCTGCGGGCTGGCATTGAGCGCCTGCGGCGGCACCAGCGTCTCGGACGCGGTGCCCAAGAGCACCCCTGAACTGACACCGCCGACGGACACGAGCGCCGAAGCGGCAGCCGCGCAGACGACCTCGACCGGCACGAGCTCGACCAAGAGCACGAAGACGAGCGAAAGCAAGACCGCCGCCGGCGAAACGCCCGCGAGCGAAACTAGCGAACCATCGTCCGGGTCAAGCGCACCCACCACCGAAGGCACCTCCGGCGGCGCCGCCGCCACCGAAAAACCAGCTTCAAGCGAAGCCACCAAAGCAAGCGAACCAACGGCGCCGACCAGCCCCACCGGCGGCGCCAGCGCGCCCTAGGCGTCCGCTGAGCGGCGCCATGCTGCGTCCTCAGTCGCTCGCGTGCTGGCCGATCGGCGATCCCATCGATCGCCGATCGGTACGCCACGCGAACTGCCTGTGCCCCGAAGGGGTGCGTCCTTGCCTTGCTTGCCCAGCGAACGCCTAGGGCATCTGCAACTGCTACGGGGTCGAGATCAGCGTTGCGCTGTAGGTCAGGCGGGCGGTCTGGTAGAGGCAGTAGTACTGGACCGCACTGCCGATCGCGGTCTGCGTCGTCTGCGAGCTGGTGGTCGTGCAGCCCGCCTTGGGGCGGCTGGCGCGCCACGAGGTGTCGTCGCCGAAACCGAGCGCGAGCGCCGGCGCCCACGAGGGCACCGTCAGCGCGACGATGTAGCCCTTCTTTACGGGGATCGTCGTTTCGAGCGGGAACTGTGCGGTCTTGCCGAAGTACGGCTGCAGTTTCACCAGCGGGCTCTGCGCGACGAGCTTGTAGGTCAGGTTCGGCTTCTTCTGGGGAGCGAGGATCGCGATCCCGGCTTCAGAGGGGCCACCCTCGTTGGCGTTGAAGAACTTGATCTGGGCGGCATTCGGGTTGCCGAGCGTGATCGTCCAGGCAACGACGGTCCCCGCCTTCGGTGCGCCCAAGAGGTTGTTGGCGGTCGCCACCTTGACCTGGAAGCCGGTGGTCCGGCTGACGGCCAGGCACGGGGTGCCGGGGCAGCTCGGGACGGTGGCGGGCGTGGTGGCACCGATGATGCCGATTTCTGTGAGCGTCGCCGGCGCGATCGCGGGCAACGCCAGCGCGAGTGCGGCGCTGGCTATCAGGGCAAGGGATATTCGTTTCATATGGGCCATTGAACACACACGAGCGCTGGATGTCGCGGTTTGAGTATTTCGCTAAGCCCCTGAGAGTTCCTGCGCGGCCGCGCCGATCTGCTCGGGGTCGCCCTCGCCGGGCATCCACGGCAGCCGTAGCGGATCGCCCTCGTAGCGCGGGATCACGTGCACATGGAAGTGGAAAACCGTCTGCCAGGCGGCGCGGCCGCACGAGTTCAAGAGGTTGACGCCGGCGGCCCCTAGGCGCTGCTTGGCCCTCCCCGCCAGCCGCTGGGAAGCGAGCGCCACCGCGCTGAGATCGGCCGGATTGACGCTGAGCAGGTCGACGCTGTGCGCGCGCGGGATCACGAGGGCGTGCCCGCGGGTGGCCGGGGCGATGTCCATGAACGCGAGCGTGCGCTCGTCTTCGTCGACGATCGTGGCGGGCAGCTCGCCGGCGACGATCTTGCAGAAGATGCAGTCCGGGTCGCTCATCGCGCGGCGGATCTTATTTCAAGCGCACGACCCAACAGGACCTACACCCCCCGCAAGGCGCCCTGCATGACCCGCTGGGCGTAGTCGAGCGCCTCGTCGCGACTCGCGAGCTCGCCCGCGTATTGCGCCGCGGCGAGCTCCTCGAGCAGCTCGCCGATGCGCGGGCCGGTGGCGATGCCGAGCTCGCGCGCCAGCTCATCGCCCTTGAGCAGCGGGCTCGGCGGACCCAGCCGCCGCCAGCGCAGCGCCTCCCCGAGCATCCTTCCGGCGAGACTCAGGTGTGCCTGCACGGCCTCCTGGGCGCGGTCGCCGCGTGTGGCGAGCCTGTCGGCCACGGACAGCAGCGTCACGTCGACCTCGACCGGCGCAGTCGCGTGCAGGTAGGCGTACACCGTCCTGGGCGCCAGCGGCTGCGGCTCGTGGACGAGGAAGCCGAGGCGCAGGTGGTGGCGCACGAGCGCCGCGACGTGCGCGCGCAGGCGCTCACTGGTACGCAGGCGCCCAAGCATCTCGCGGGCGAGCTGTGCCCCACGCACGTCGTGCCCGATGAACGTCACGCGCCCGTCTGCGGGTCTGACTTCGCGGGTCAGGGGCTTGGCGGCGTCGTGCAGAAGCGCGCCCCAGCGCAGCGCCTCGCCGCGCGTCAGCTCGTCCGCAAGCGGCTCTGCGAGCAGCTGCTCGAGCTCGGCACGGTGCGGGGCGATGCATGCCTCGAGCTCGGCGTCAGGTGCGATCGCGCCGCTCATGTCGGTTGTCAGCTCGACGGCGCGGTCGAGCACCTCGAGCGTGTGGCCGTAGACATCCAAGTGGTGAAAGCGGTTCTGCTCGACGCCCCGCAGCGCGTCGAGCTCCGGCAGCACCACGGCGGTGGCAGCGAGCCGATCCATCAGCTCCAGGCCGCGCCGAGGCTCGCGCGCGGCGATGATCCGTCGCAGCTCCATGAACACGCGCTCCGCCGACACGCCGCCCAGCCCGGGAGCGTGCGCGGCGGCGCTGCGGATGGTGTCCTCCTCGGGCGCGAGGTCGAGCTCCACCGCGAGGCGCACGAGCCGCAGCACGCGCAGCGCGTCGGCGCTGAAGGCGGTGGGGCCGGCCATCCGCAGCCGTCGTGCCCGCAGATCGGCCGCGCCGCCGAGTGGATCGATCAGCGCGCCACCATCGATCGGCTCGGCGATCGCGTTGACGGTGAAGTCGCGTAGCCCCAGGTCGGCCTCGATCGTCGGACCACGCAACGGCTCGACGTCGACCTGCCAAGCGTGCTCGCGCGCGACCACCCGCCACGAGCCGAAGTCCTCCGACAGCGTGAAGCACGCGGCACCGCGTGCCGTGCGCGCGATCGCTCGCGCAGCCTCGGAGGGGTCGCCGTCGACGACGACGTCCACGTCCGCGGTCGGTCTCGCCAGCAGACGGTCGCGCGTCGCGCCGCCGACCAGCCAGGCCCGCGTGCCCGCCAGCGCCGCGCGGGCCACGTCGAGGCCCGCGTTCATCCCGGCTCGGCGTCCGCCGTCCGAGATTGCTCCTGCGGGGAAGCCGCCTCGATCGCCGTGCCGTCACGGTGGTAGATCCGCGGCACGCGCGGCGTGAGCGCACAGCTGATCTCGTAGTTGATCGTATCCAGCCGCCGCGCGACCTCCTCTGCGGTGATCCGCTCGCCGCCTTGGATGCCGATCAGGACCGCCCGCTCGCCGCGCAGTCGCTCCGGGTCTCCGTCTGGACCGAGATCGACCGTGATGCTGTCCATGCTGACGGTGCCGACCAACGGGTAGCGATGGCCGCCGATCAGCACATCGGCGTTGTTGGACAGGCCGCGGCGCCAGCCGTCGCCGTAGCCGATCGGCAGCACGCCGATGTAGGTGTCGTCCTCCGCGACGAACTGCCGTCCGTAACCGGCGCTCTCCCCGGCGCGACACAGCTTGACCTCGGCGACGTAGGAACTGAGCTCGAGCGCGGGCTCGAGCGCCCTGGCGGCAGGGTCACGACCAAACGGGTCCATGCCGTAGATCGCGATTCCGCAGCGCACCATGTCGAACTGCGCCTCGGGCTCGCGCATCGTCGCGGCGCTGTTGGCCGCGTGGACGATGACCTCGGGATGGTCTTCCTTGACCGAGCGCGCCCAGCGCGTGAACGCGCCCAGCTGGCCGGCGAAGAAGCCGTCGTCCTTGAGCTCATCGGCGGTGGCGAAGTGCGTCATCACGCCGGCCAGGCTCACATCCGGGGTCTGCGCCGCGGCCGCCGCCACGCGCGAGGCCTCGGCCGGGTCGCGCGTGCCGAGCCGACCCATGCCGGAATCGAACTTGACGTGCACGCGCCCGCCGCCGGCGGCCGCGACCGCCTGGACATAGGCCTCGCTCCAGACGACCACGTCGGCGTCCACCGCGAGCGCCTCGGCCAGCTCCGGCAGGCTGAGCGGGCCCATCACGAGCACGCGCGCCTCGCGCAGCCCGGCCTCGCGCAGCCCGCGCGCCTCGGCGGCGTCCGCAACGCCCAGCCACGCAGCGCCGCCGGCGAGCGCCGCGCGCGCGCTCTGCACCGCGCCGTGGCCGTAGCCGTCGGCCTTGACGACCGCGCAGAGCGCCGTCCTGGCGTGCAGCTGCGTGCGCAGGCGCTCACAGTTGCGGGCGATCGCGGCGACGTTGATGCTGGCCTGCGCTCTGCGCAGGCCAGTGCGATGTCGCTCGCGCGGACCGAGCTGGGACTGCTCAGCCATTGCCGCGCGCCCTGCCGCGCTGCTGAGCGCTGCCGCTTCGCGGCCGCGCGCGCGTGTCGCGCATCCGTGCGCGGCTTGCCCGTGAGCGTGCCGCAGGCAGCGCCGCGATCACGTCGGTGGCGATCACGCCCTCGGCCGCGCCGAGCCGGCGCGCTGCCTCTCTGCCGGCCTCGGCGTGCAGCCACACGCCGGCGGCGGCGGCCGCGAACGCTTGCAGCCCCTGGGCCAGCATCGCCGCGATGACGCCCGTGAGGACGTCGCCGGTCCCAGCTGTGGCAAGCGCCGGACTGTCGCCCGGGCTCACTGCCACCATGCCATCGGGCGCTGCGATCAGCGTGTCGTCGCCCTTCAGCAGGACCACCGTCTGAGCCTGCTCCGCCGCGGTGGTGACGTGGCGCAGACGTTCGCGCTCGATTTCAGAGCTGTCGAGCTCGAGCAGCCGTCCGAGCTCGCCGGCGTGGGGCGTCAGCACCGACGGCGCGGTCCTCGCTCGCAGGTCGGCGAGCCGACCGGCATGTGCGTTCAGGCCGTCGGCGTCGAGCACCATTGCGATCGCGGCTTGGGCGGCGATCGCGCGTGCGCACGCGAACGCGCCGTCGGTGCGTCCGAGGCCTGGACCCAACGCCAGCGAGCCGCCGCGCTCACTCGCCTCGAGCACGCCGGCGACCGCCTGGGCGGTCAGGGCACCGTCGTCGTCGGGCAGGCCCCGCGTCATCATCTCCGGAGTTCCAGCACCGGCGATCAGCTCCTGCAGCGACGCGGGGACGCACGCCGTCACGTACCCCGCCCCCGCGCGCATGCTCGCCTTCGCTGCCATCTGCGGCGCGCCGGTGAGGCCGCGCGAGCCTCCCACGATGAGCACGTGGCCAGATGTGAACTTCGTGGCCCGCGCGTCTCTGCGCGGCAGCTGCTCGAGCACGCTCGGATCGATCAAACCAATCGACGCGCCACCGGGGGCACCACGCGGGATACCTATGTCGAGTACCTGCACCTCGCCGGCGTGGGCCTTGCCCGGGTTGATCCAGAGTCCCGGCTTGGCAGCGTGGAAGGTGACGGTCAGCGACGCGCACACGGCGCCACCGCGAACGACGCCGGTGGACGCGTCCACGCCGCTCGGTACGTCAACGCTGACGACGGGCGCGCCCGCCGCATTGATCGCGGCAATCGACTCCGCAACGGCGCCGCGGGGCTCGCCCTCGAAGCCCGTGCCGAGCAGCGCGTCGATGACGCTCGCGTCCGCGCCGAACAGATCGGCCCTGTCCTTCGGCGTTTCCTCCCCATCGCGCTGACCGCTCCACGCCGTACCGTCCAGGCGCACCGGGAGCGCACCGGGGAGCCGTTCGAGGTTCGCGCGTGCGTCACCCGTCAGCTCTGCCGGCGCCGCGACGCACACGACCGCCACCGGCCGGGAGGACTCACGCAGCAGGCGCGCCGCCACGAGGCCGTCGCCGCCGTTGTTGCCCTTGCCGCAAACGACCGTTACAGGGCCGTCCGGGGCGAGGCGCTCGAGCGCCCGCGCGACGCCGGCCCCTGCACGCTCCATCAGCTCGAGGCTCGCAACCCCCTGTTCGTCGATCGCCCAGCGGTCCACCGCGCGCATCGTCTCGGCGTCGGGAAGCGGGACGAGCCAGGCAGGTAGCGAGTTCACCACCGGCGATGCTAGATGGTCCCCCGCCGGAGGGCTACTCGACTGTGACCGTCTTGGCGAGGTTGCGCGGCTGGTCGACGTTCAGGCCGCGGCCGCGTGCGCTCTCGTATGCGAGCAGCTGCAGCGGGATCACGGCCAGGATCGGTTGCAGCATCCAGTCGGTCACCGGCACCGCGATTGTCGCCTCGGCGTGAGCCTCGACCGCGTCGTCGCCGGCGGTCGTGATGGCGATCACGCGTGCACCGCGAGCGCGCGCCTCTTGGATGTTCGAGATGAGCTTCTCGAGCACCGGCGAGCGCGTGGCGACGCACACGACCGGGGTGGCCTCGTCGAGCAGCGCGATCGGGCCGTGCTTCATCTCGCCGGCGGCGTATGCGTCGGTCGAGATGTAGGAGATCTCCTTCAGCTTCAGCGCACCCTCGAGCGCCACCGGCAGGCCGATGTGGCGACCGATGTACAGGAAGAACTCGGCGTCGGCGCACGTCTTTGCGACCTCGCGCGTGTGCTCTTCGCAGCCGCCGATCAGCTCGTCGATGCAGTGCGGCAGGCGCTTCAGCTCGGAGACCAGCTCGCCGATCCGCACCGGCGCGAGCGTGCCACGCAGCTCCCCCAGGCGCAGGCCGAGCAGATACATGACGGCGACCTGACACACGAACGTCTTGGTCGCGGCGACGCCGATCTCCAGGCCCGCGCGGGTGTACAGGACGCCGTCGGCCTCGCGTGTAGCCTGCGAGCCGACGGTGTTGGTGATCGCGAGCACCGTCGCGCCGCGCGCACGCGCGAGGCGCATCGCCTCGAGCGTGTCGGCCGTCTCACCTGATTGTGAGATCCCGATCACGAGGTCGCCCGGCCCAACGACCGCGTTGCGGTAGCGGTACTCGGAGGCGATGTCGAGCTCGACCGGCAGCCGCGCCCACTCTTCGATCGCGTAGCGGCCGATCAATCCCGCGTGGTAGGCAGTGCCGCAGGCCACGACCACGATCCGCTGCACGCCCGCGAGAATCGCCTCGTCCAGCGCACCGGGCTCGTCGAGGTCGACGCCGTCACCGCGGGCGGTGCGGTCGGCGATCGTCTCCGCGACGGCATCGGCCTGTTCGTGGATCTCCTTCAGCATGAACGTCTCGTAGCCGCCCTTCTCGGCGGTCTCCTGATCCCAGTCGATGGTTTCGACGGCGCGCTCGACGGGCTCGCCGGCGGCGGTGGTGATCTGCACGCCGTCGGGGCGCAGCGCGACGATCTCGCCGTTCTCCAGATACTGCGCGCGCCGCGTCTGCGCCAGGAACGCCGGCACCGCCGAGGCGACGAACTGCTCGCCGTCGCCGCGGCCGATCACCAGCGGACACTCCTTGCGCGCTCCCACGAGGAGCTCGGGCTCGTCGAGGCTGATCGCGACGAAGGCATAGTGACCCTCGAGCTGCGCGTACGCGGCACGGACGGCCTCGACGAGGTCGCCGGCGTAGCACTCGGCGATCAGGTGCGCGATCACCTCGGCGTCGGTCTCGGAGGTGAAGACGCTGCCGCTCGCGATCAGGCGCCGCTTGAGCGTCACGTAGTTCTCGACGATGCCGTTGACGACGACGTGGACGCGGTCGCCGCTGTCGTAATGCGGGTGGGCGTTCTCCTCGCTCACCCGACCGTGTGTCGCCCATCGTGTGTGGCCGATCCCAGTCCGCGCCGGCGCCCGCGGCTCGGCCAGCACAGCAGTGGCGACCCCGCTTTCGTGCGTCGCCTGTCCCTGATGCTCGAGCTTCGCGCGAAGCGCGTCGAGGTTGCCGACCGCGCGCACGGCCTCGATCCGCTCGTCGGCGATCAGCGAGATCCCCGCTGAGTCATAACCGCGGTACTCGAGCTTGCTGAGGCCGGCGAGCAGCAGCCCTTGGGCGGGACGGGAGCCGACGTAGCCAACGATGCCGCACACGCGGTCGAAGATACCAGCGGCGCTGGCGGTCGCTAGGCGAGTTCGCGCTCGACGAGCGCAACCAGGCGCCCGCACACCTGTTCGGCCTCCTCGTCGGTGGGCGCCTCGACCATCACCCGCACGAGCGGCTCGGTGCCGCTCGCGCGTACGAGCACACGCCCGCGTCCCCGGAGCTCGACCTCGGCTGCCCGCACGGCCGTGTCGAGCTCCTGCGCTTGCGCGAGCGCGCCGCGGTCACGCACGCGCACGTTGACCAGACGCTGCGGGAGCTTCGACATCGCGTCGCGCTCGCTGAGGTCCCTGCCGGCGAGCGCCTCGAGCGTCAAGAGCGCGCTGGCGATGCCGTCGCCGGTGCGGTTGAAGCCCATCTCGATGATGTGGCCGGACTGCTCGCCGCCGAGCGTCCAGCCGCGCGCACGCAGCTCCTCGAGCACGTAGCGATCGCCCACCTGGGTGGTGCCGACGAGGACCCCGGCACGCTCCATCGCGGAGTGGAAGCCGTAGTTGGTCATCACCGTCACGGCGACACCGTCGCCGTCCAGGCGCCCGGTGTTGCGCAGATGCAGCGTCGCCAGCGCCAACAGCTCGTCGCCGTCGACCACCACCCCGCGACGGTCTGCCGCCAGCACCCGGTCGCCGTCTCCATCGAACGCGAAACCGAGCGCGTGCTCGCCGGCAACGACTGCGCGCGCGAGCTCCTCGACGTGCGTGGAGCCGCAGCCGTCATTGATGTTGCGCCCGTCGGGCGTGTCGGCGATCACCGACACGCGCGCACCGAGCCGTCTGAATATCTCGGGCGCCACCTGGTAGGTGGCGCCGTTGGCGCAGTCCAGCAGCACGTCGACGCCGTGCAGGTCGAGCTCGCGAAAGCGCGTGTGCAGCTCGCGCAGGTAGTCCTCGGGCGCACCACGCAACTCGCGGATACGCCCGATCGCCGGCGCGGCGCCGCCGGCGCCCTCGAGCGGCTCGAGCGGCTCGAGCTCACGCTCGATCGCCAACTCGGACTCGTCGGAGAGCTTGTAGCCGTCGCCGGCGAAGAACTTGATCCCGTTGTCGCGATACGGATTGTGCGAGGCCGACAGCACGACGGCGAGGTCGAAGTCGTAGCGGCCGACGAGCAGCGGCGCCGCCGGGGTCGGCAGCACGCCGCCGAGTAGCGCGTCACCGCCGGCCGCGCTGATCCCCGCGGCGAGCGCTGCCTGCAGCATCTCACCCGACTCGCGCGTATCGCGCACGACCAGCACCTGCGGGCGCTCCACGCCGGTGTTGCGGGTCGCGGCGCGCCCGAGCGCGAGCGCGAGCTCGGCGGTCAGGAACTCGCCGGCGACGCCGCGAACGCCGTCGGTCCCGAACAGCTTGCGCGTCATACCGGTGCGTGGGGCACGAAGCGCTCCGGCGCTAGCGCTTGGAGAACTGCGGACGCTTGCGCGCCTTCTTGAGGCCTGCCTTCTTGCGCTCCTTGGCGCGCGAGTCGCGCGTCAGGAAGCCTCTGCGCTTGAGCTCGCCGCGCAGGTTCGGGTCTGCCTCGAGCAATGCGCGCGAGACGCCGTGGCGCAGCGCGCCGGCCTGCGCTGAGATGCCGCCGCCGTGCAGCCGCGCGACGACGTCCATGCGGTCCTGGTAGCCGACCGTCTCCAGGGGCTGGCGGATGTTGCGCTGCAACGTCAGCCGCGGGAAGTGCTCCTCGAGTGTGCGCCCGTTGACGAGGTAGCTGCCAGTGCCGGGACGCAGCGTGACACGCGCGATCGCCGACTTGCGCTTGCCGGTGGCGCGGTAGCGGGCTCCGGAGGCCAGGTCGATGGCGGCGGTCGCGATCGGCTCGGTGAGCACCTCCTCGCGCTCGTCCTCCTCGCCGTGTGAGTCCTCGCTGTCGTCCTCCGCGGCGTAGGGGTCAACGGCGTAGGTGTCCTCGTAGCCCTCGCTGCGACCCAGCGGGTCGACGCCCTCGGGCACGATGTCGACCTCGAGGTGGGCGCCCGGCACAGTAGGTTTCTCGCGCGGTGCGGCCTCCTCCTCGTCCTCCTGCGCGTCTGAGTCCTGAGCCTGCGCCGGCTGCTGCTGGGCCTGAGGGGCCTCCGCTGTCGCGTCCGCGGCCTGCGGGGCCTCCGCTGCCGCATCCGCGGCCTGGGGGCCCGATGCGGGCTCGCTGCTGTCTGGCACCTGCGTCTGCGTATCCGGCGTCGCCTCAGCGTCCGGCTGGACCTCCTCGGCGTTCTCAGGCTGCTCGGCGTCTGCCATCAGGCCTCAATCTCCAGGGGTTGCGGTTTCTGCGCCACATGCGGATGCTCGGGCCCGGCGTAGATCTTCAGCTTCGTGATCTGCTTGCGGGCGAGGCGATTGCGGGGCATCATCCCCTTGACGGCCAGCCTGATGATGTCCTCAGGGCGCTTCGCGAGCATCTCCTCGAACGTACGCGAGCGCAGGCCACCGGGGTAGCCCGAGTGGCGGTAGTAGCGCTTGTCCTTGCGCTTGTTGCCGGTGACGTGGATCTTCTCCGCGTTGACCACCACCACGAAGTCGCCGGTGTCGATGTGCGGCGTGTACTCGGGCTTGCGCTTACCGCGCAGCACATCCGCAATCTGCGTCGCCAGACGCCCGAGCGTCTTGCCGTTGGCGTCTACCAACAGCCAGTTGCGCTCGCGGTCGGTCGGCTTCGCTACGTAGGTCTTTGCGGAGGGGGCCATGGCGTGAAAAAGGCCACGCGTCAGCGCGGCGGAGCGGACAGCATAGCTAACACCTGAACTCAAGTCGCGTCGTAAACGACGGTCACTCCCACTCGATCGTGCCCGGCGGCTTGCTGGTGATGTCGAGCACGACGCGGTTGACCTCGCGCAGCTCGTTGATCATGCGTGAGGCGACCGTCTCGAGCAGGTCGTAGGGCAGGCGCGCCCAGTCGGCGGTCATCGCGTCGTCGCTGGTGACCGCGCGCACGACGACCACGTACCCGTAGGTGCGCTCGTCGCCCTGCACGCCGACGGTGCGAACGTCCGGGAGCACGCAGAAGGACTGCCACAACTCGCGGTACAGGCCCGCCTTGCGGATCTCCTCTTGGAGGATGTGGTCGGCCTCGCGCAGCACGTCCAGGCGCTCCTTGGTGGCTTCTCCGCCGACGACCCGGATCGCGAGCCCGGGCCCTGGGAAGGGCTGGCGCCAGACGAGCCGCTCGGGTAGGCCGAGCTCGGCCCCGACCGCGCGGACCTCGTCCTTGAACAGCGCGCGCAGCGGCTCGACGAGCTCGAACTGCAGGTCATCGGGCAGCCCGCCGACGTTGTGGTGGGACTTGATCGTCGCTGCGCCGGTGCCACCGCCAGACTCGATCACATCCGAGTAGAGCGTCCCCTGCACGAGGAAGCGGGCGGGGTGGGCGTCCTCAGAATCACTGCCGCTCGCGTCTGCGAGCTTTCCGGCCTCCTCCTCGAACACGCGGATGAACTCTGCGCCGATCGCCTTGCGCTTGGCCTCCGGGTCGCTGACTCCCTTGAGCTTGTCGAGGAACCGCGTCTCGGCGTCGACCGCCACGAGCGGCACCTTGAAGGTGTCGCGAAAGGTTTTGACCACCTGCTCGCCCTCTTCCTTGCGCATCAGCCCGTGGTCGACGAACACGCACGTCAGCTGCTCGCCGACGGCGCGGTGCACCAGCAGCGCCGCCACGGAGGAGTCGACACCACCGGAGAGCCCGCAGATCACGCTCCCCTCCCCCACCTGCTCGCGGATCCGTCGAACCTGTTCCTCGACGATCGACGCCGGCGACCACGTCAGCTCGCACCCGCAGATCTCCGTCAGAAAGCGCGTCAGGATGTCCTGTCCGTACGGGGTGTGGACGACCTCTGGGTGAAACTGGATGCCGTAGATGCCGCGTTCGGTTGACTCGACGGCGGCGACCGGCGAGCTGCTCGACGACGCGAGCGCGGTGAAGCCCGCGGGCGCCTCGTACACGGTGTCGCGGTGGGACATCCAGCACGTCTGCTCGCGTGGCAGGCCGGCAAGCAGCACGCCGGTCTCGGAGACGTGCAGGTCAGAGCGGCCGAACTCGCCGACCTCGGCCTGCTCGACGCGCCCGCCGAGCGTGTGCACCAGCAGCTGCATCCCGTAACAGATGCCCATCACCGGCACCCCGAGCTCCAGCAGGCCGAGCTCGAGCGGCGGTGCTCCGTCGGCATACACCGACGCCGGCCCGCCCGAGAGGATGATCCCGCGCGGTTTGCGCGCCGCGACCTCCTCGAGCGAGACGTGGTGGGGCAGCAGCTCGCTGAACACGCCGCAGTCGCGCACCCGGCGGGCGATCAGCTGCGAGTACTGCCCGCCGTAGTCGAGCACCACGATCTCGTCGGTCTTCGTCGGCGACGCCGACGGCGCCCGAGCTGGCGCTGTCTGACCATCACGATGCGCCGCGACGGGCGTGCCTGTCGCCTGCTCGACCGCCGGCTCGGGCGCCGTGGCGGCGAGCTCAGTCATCGACGAGGGCGGCTACCTTCCCGTTGGTCGCGCCCATGCCGACACCCTGGTCGCGCTGCAACGCCTTGCCCTCGGTCTGCAACGACGGCGCTACGACGACCTCGGCGCGGTTGAACTCGGCGAGGTCCTTGTGGCCACAGGTCGCCATCGAGGTGCGCAGGCCGCCGAACAGGTTGAACGTGCCGTCGTTCTCACGCGCCGGCCCGACGAGGATCTCTTCGAGCGTCCCGTTCTGGGTGGTGGCCACGCGCGCGCCGCGCGGGAGGCTCGGATGGAAGGTCGCCATCCCCCAGTGAAAGCCACGGCCCGGAGCCTCATATGCGCGGGCGAGCGGCGAGCCGATCATCACCGCGTCGGCGCCCAGGGCGATCGCCTTGGACACGTCGCCGCCGTTGCGCATGCCCCCGTCGGCGATCACCTGGCAGTACTCCCCGGTCTCGAGCATGTGCGTCGAGCGTGCGTGCGCGACGTCGGCGATCGCCGTCGCCTGCGGCACACCGATGCCCAGCACGCCGCGCGTCGTGCACGCGGCCCCCGGCCCCACGCCCACCAGCACGCCCGCGGCTCCGGTGCGCATCAGGTGCAGGCCCGTGTGGTAGGAGGCGCAGCCGCCGACCACCACCGGCACTTCGAGGCTCGGGATGAACTCCTTCAGGTTCAGCGGCTCGGAGACGGTCGAAACGTGTTCGCCGGAGACGACGGTCCCCTGGATCACGAGCACGTCGAGACCGGCATCCATCGCGATCTCGTGGTAGTCGAGCACGCGCTGGGGCGTCAGTGAGGCGGCAACGACGACTTTCTGCTCCTTGATCTCGCGAATCCGCTGCGCGATCAGCTCCGGCTTGACGGGCTCGCGATAGATCTCCTGCATCTCGCGCGTGGCGAGGTCCTTCGGCAGCAACGCGATCCGCTCGAGCTGCTCCTCGGCGTCCTCATAGCGCGTGAAGATGCCCTCGAGGTTGAGCACCGCAAGGCCGCCGAGACGGCCGATGATGCCGGCACTCTCCGGCGAGACGACGCCGTCCATCGCCGAGGCGAGCATCGGCAGCTCGAACTGATAGGGCCCGAGCTTCCAGGAGATGTCGATGTCGTCGGGGTCGCGCGTGCGCCGCGAGGGCACGATCGCGATGTCGTCGAAGCCGTAGGCCCGACGGCCCTTCTTGCCGCGTCCAATCTCTATCTCCATCGCTGCATCCTCGCATTCCTGGCGGACACCCCGTCACTGCAAACGGGCCACTTCACCCCGCGCCCGGCGGCGCCGGAGGGGCTCCGAAGGGGCACCTTCGGGGCTTGTGGGCAGCGCGGCTCAACTGTCGCTGAGCATAGCAATCGCCTCCCTGGCGCTAATGCCCTTGGATATGCTCGAATGACATGAACGACGGGATCCACACACGCTATGAGCCCGACGCGATCGAGACGCGTCGCCAGGCGGCGTGGCGCGAGCGCGGTGCGTTCAAGACGCCGCCACTGATCGGCGAGCAGGCCCCGATCTACATCAAGCCCTCGGCGCCGTTCACCTCGGGGAACATCCACATCGGGCACGTGCGCAGCTACTCGATCGGCGACGCCTACGCACGCTTCCGTCGCGCGCGCGGAGACGCCGTCCTGTTCGCGTTCGGATTCGACGCGTTCGGCCTGCCGGCCGAGCTCGGCGCGATCGCCGGCGGCGAGCCGCCGAGCGAGTGGGTCAGCCGCTGCGCCGAGCACATGGCCGGTCAGCTGCAGCGCCTGGGCTTCTCGTTCGACTGGGAGCGCTCGTTCCTGAGCTCCGACCCGATCATGTACCGCTGGTCGCAGTGGCTGTTCCTGACGCTGCTCGACGCCGGCCTGATCTACCGCGGCACCGCGAACGTCGATTGGTGCGACACCTGCCACACGACGCTCGCGTCGATCCAGGTCGAGCCCGGTGGGACGTGCTGGCGCTGTCACGGGCCGGTGCGCCTGATCCAGCTGCCGCAGTGGTTCCTGCGGATCAGCGCCTACACAGAGGAGAACGATGGCCGTCTGGCCGAGCTCGCCGCCGGCGGCAAATGGGACAACGTCGCGCTCGCCTCCCAGGAGATCGTGCTCGGCCGCGTCGACGGCGTCGAGCTCGACCTGCAGAGCCCGGACGGCGAGCAGCTGACCGTGTTCACCCCGCACGCGGACGCGCTCGCGGACGCGCGCTTCGTGCTCATGTCCCCTCGCCACCCCGAGGCGGACGCGTGGGCCTTGGCGCCTGACGTCAGCGAGAAGCTCGAGCAGCTGCGGTCAGGAGGCTGGGAGCGCAGCTCTCGCGAGGCGGAGACGATCCCGGTGATCGATACCGGCCGCGTGCTCACCGTCCCCGACGGATCGACGCTGCCGGTGCTTGTCTCACCGCTCGTCGACTCGCGCTTCGGGCCGACCGTCGTATTCGGCATCCCCTCGCGCGACCGCACCGACGAGGTGATCGCGCGCCGGCTCGGCTTCGATCTGCCCGAGGCGGCGGGCGAGCTCGACGCGAGCGAGGCGCAGGCGGGGAGCAGCGCAAACGGCGCTCGCCGCGACGACAGCGCGCCCGCCCCTCGAGGAGAGCGCCCAGCGGTGCGCTACCGGGCCTACGACTTCACGATCTCGCGCCAGCGCTCGTGGGGTACGCCGATTCCGATCGTCTACTGCGAGCAGTGCGGCACGGTGCCCGTACCACGCGAGGAGCTGCCCGTGCTGCTGCCGCTGGACCTGCGCCCGACGGGCACCGGCAACCCACTGGCGGAGCTCGACGCGTTCGTGCAGACGAGCTGCCCCTCCTGCGGCGGCCCGGCGCGGCGCGAGACCGACACGCTCGACTGCCACTTCGACGCGCTGTGGCTGTGGATCCCCGCGACCGTCCCCCCGGAGGAGCGCGAGCGCTCGCTCGAGGAGATCTTCGCGCTTGCGGATCTACGCCAGTGGCTCCCCTCCGAGCGCCTGGTCGCGGGATCAGACAGCGGCAACTTCGTCTTCGACCAGCGCATCATCACCAAGGCGCTGCGCGATATCGGCCCGTTGGCGTTCCTCGGAGACGGCGAGCCGTTCGCCGGCTGCCTGTTTCACGAGATGGTCACGGCGGATGGACGCAAGATGAGCAAGCATCTGGGCAACGTGGTCGACCCCGACGAGCTCGTCGCGCGCTATGGCGCCGACACCGTGAGGTTGGCCGTACTGTATGCGGCGAGCCCGCAGAAGTCGCTGAACTGGAGTGACTCGGCGGTGTTGCGCTGCAGCAGGTTCCTGACGCAGGTGTGGGAGTACTCGCACGCGATGATCGCTCGCCAGGCAGCCGCGGGCGCCGAGGGGAAGCGGCCGGCGGTGGCTCTCGGGGTGGCGGACGGCGAGGGGCCCGTGAGAGACAACACCGAGCACCTGCGCTTGAAACTGTCGCAGTGGTGCGAGGCTGGTGTGGGACGTATCACCATGGACATGGAGAGCCTGGAAATGCACAGTGCTGTACGCAACGTGATGCGGTTGTTCGACCGCATCAAGGACTTCGAGAAACGGGTCGTGGCGCGCGAGGGAGAGCTCAGCGGCGCCAACGTCGACGCGCTCGTCGAGGCGCTCGGTGTGCTCGCCCAGGTGCTCGGGCCGCTGGCGCCGCACCTCGGCGAGGAGCTGTGGATCGCCTTCGGTCACGATGTGCGCTCCGCACAGACGCCGTGGCCGGGCGTATCGTTGCCGGTGCACGCATGAGCACGCATACTGCACAGGGTCCTGCCCAGGCGTCCAGGCAGCGGACGCGCTCGTGCGCGACCGCCCTCGTCTGCCACCGCTGCGACCACAGCTATCCGCTCGAGGACGCGATTTTCGCGTGTCCTGACTGTGGCAAGGGTCTCGACGTCGTCTACGACTACGAGCTCGCCGCGCGCCACTTCAGCGAGGTGCCGAGCGCACAGCGTCCCCAGAACATCTGGCACTTCGAGGAGCTGCTGCCGATCGTGGACGCCTCGGCGCAGGCTCGCGTCGGACGCCACTCCGGCTACACGCCGTTGATCCGCGCAGACCGGCTCGGCGCTGAGCTCGGTCTCAGCAACCTGTATCTGAAGGACGACTCGAGCAACCGGCCGAGCCTCTCCTACAAGGACCGCGTCGTTTCGATGTCGGTCGCGCGGCTGCTCGAGCGCGGCGGGACCGAGATCGGGTGCGTCTCCACCGGCAACGTCGGCACGGCTGTCGCCTCGTTGGCCGCCAAGGCAGGAGTGGACGCCTACGTCTTCTACCCGAACCGCCTCGAGGACACGAAGGCGCGCGCATGCATGGCGCTCGGCGCGAAGGTCTGCCAGGTCGAGGGCAACTACGACGAAGCCAACAAGCGCTGCCGTGAACTGGCTGAAAGCACGGGCATGGACTTCGCCAACATCACGCTGCGGCCGTTCTACGCCGAGGGCGCGAAGACGGCGGCGTTCGAGATCGTCGAGCAGCTCGAGTGGCAGGCGCCCGACCACATCGTCACCGCGGCCGCCGGCGGCACCCTGTCCTCGCGTCTGCACAAGGGGCTGCTCGAGCTGCAGCTGCTGGAGCTCGCCGAGACGGACACGACCCGCATCCACATCGCCCAGCCGAGCGGCTGCAACCCGATCGCCACGGCGATCGTCGCCGAGGAGGCGGAGATCCACGCCGTGACACCCGAGACGGCAGCGCATTCGCTGGCGATCGGCAACCCGGGCGACGGGTACCTTGTTATCGATGCGGTGCTGAAACGCGGCGGCACCGGCGGCTTTGCGAGCGATCCGGAAATCTTTGCGGGCATCGACCTGCTCGCCGCGACCGAGGGCCTGCTCACCGAGCCGGCCGGAGGCACCACGGTCGCGGTCCTCGAGAAACTCGCCGCCGCCGGCCGCTTCGCGCCGGATGATGTCGTCGTCGCGATCATCACCGGAAACGGGCTGAAGACGCTCGACGATCACCCGCAGAAGCCGTGGCCGGCAAAGGTCGACTGTGAGCTCGAAGCGATGACCGCGGCGCTGGGCGAGCTCAAGCGCGGCGGCACGCTCGTCGACAGCGCGCGCGAACAGCTGCACATCTAGCGCCCGTCGTGACAGCCCGCCGGCGGCGGGGTGGGTATAAACAGGCAGAAGATGGCAAGTCCATTCGCATCGCCGCAGGAGTTCCACGACGTGATCGACCGGCTGTTCCGGATTATGAGCGAGGATCCGGAGATCGGCCCGAAGCTGCGCGCGGCGGACGTGCCGCGCCGGTTCGAGTTCGAGGACGTCGATCTGGTCTTGAACGTGCGCTCCGGCCGACCCGACGAGCAGTCCAACCTCGCGTGGGAGTGGAGCGATGAGGTCGGCTGGTCACCCAAGGTGCGGATGACGATGTCCTCCAAGACAGCCAATCGCCTCTTCCAGGGCCGCGAAAACTTCGCCTACGCGGTCGCGCGACGCCGCGTCAGGACCGGTGGCGATCTCAAAGCGGCGCTCGAGCTGATCTCGATCACCAAGCCGATCCACGAGCGCTACCGCAACTTCGTCACAGAGGAGTACCCCCATCTGCGGGCCTGAGCGCTAGTCGAACGGCTGCAGTCCGCTGGCGATGCTCGCTTCGAGCTCGAGCGCTCTGTCGGGGCCGGCGAAGACCACGCCTGCGGCGGCGCGTGGTTCACCCGAGGCGCGATACAGCTCGCTGTCAGAGGCGGGCTCCGCGGCGCACGGCACTTCCGTGTTGCCGCCGGCCATGAAGCCGTAGTAGAAGACGTGCGTCGGCGCGATCGCCGGGATCAGGTCGTCGACGAGGTAGGAGGCGTCAGCCGCCTGCTGCGCTTCGCCGAGCACTTGACCGTGCGCGCAGTAATACGCTCCGATCTCGGTAAACCAGACCTGAGAGTCTGCGCCGTGGTCGGGCAGCGCCTGCTCGAAGCTCAGGACCGGCGCGTCGCTGTGCGACCTCATCGATCGGTACGGGTGGATGCCCCAGATCCCCGGCGAGAACGACAGCGCGCCGATGTAGGCGTGCTCGTAGCTCGGTAGCGACGGAGTATCTTCGAAGTCCCCCGCGATCAGCCGGCATCCGCGCTGGTTGCACACCGGCTGGGCCCAGTCCGCGATTTCGGCGGCTCTCGCAGCGGGCTCGTTGCCTTGGTTGTTCGGCTCGTTCCACGCCTCGACGTAGGCGATGGGCGCCTGGAGACGGTCTGCCTGTCCGAGGAGCCGCTCGAGTTCGCGTTGATATTTGCCTGCCGCGTCTGGATGGACGCCGTTGTAACTGGTGAGCGCGAGCACTGGCGCGAGGCCGAGACTACGGACGTCCTCGAGCCACGCTTCGAACCGTTCCCGGTAGTCACCATCCGCGTTCGCACCGTTGCTCGCTTCAGCCATTGCGTCCCACTGCACGACGTAGCGGGCGAAGGCGATCTGACCGGTCCAACTGGCACGGAAGAAGCTCGCGAACGAGCTGTCGGCGAACGAGCCGTTCCATGCCGGGAGACTCTGATCGGAGATGCCGTCGACGTAGCTCGTCCCGGCCTCGGCGGCGGCGGACGACAGAACGAGGCAGACGATGAGCACGAGCACGCCCCGCCCCAGAGCGCTCGATGCTCGGAGTGCGCGGATCAACGTCAGTCGGCTGCGCTCAGCGTGAGCCAATGCCTCGAACATAGAGAAGCCCCGCCGGGGCGGGGCTTCTCCTTAGCAGATCGATAAGCCGGATTCTGTCGTTGAGCAGCCATCCATCTAAGCGGCCTACCTGGACCTCGGCGGGTCACCTGCAAACGGTCCCGTTTGGCCTTGCATCGGGTGGGGTTTGCCCAGCCGCCGCGTCACCGCAGCGCTGGTGCGCTCTTACCGCACCATTTCACCCTTGCCGGCCCGCCGTTCACGTGGGACGGCGGACGTAGGCGGTTTGTTTCTGTGGCACTTTCCCGCGGGTTTCCCCGGGTCGATCCCTCGACCACCCTGCCCTTTGATGTCCGGACTTTCCTCGAAGGCTCGTCGCCTCCGCGGCTGCCTGATCTGCTCCGTCAACCTAGCGCGTGTCGGCAGCCCTGTGAAGCGGCGAAGCGCGACGGTCGCGCCTCAGACGCTCCTGAGCAGCCCCACCACGCGGCCGAGCACCTTGACCTCCTTGCTGCGGATCGGCTCCATTGTCTGGTTCTCGGGCTGCAGGCGGATGTGGTCGGCCTCGCGGAAGAAGCGCTTGACGGTTGCCTCCTCGCCCAGCAGCGCCACCACGATCTCGCCATCGCGAGCGGTGTCCTGCGGATGCACGACGACATAGTCGCCCTCGAGGATGCCCGCTTCCTTCATCGACTCGCCGCGGATCCGCAGGAGATATTCGCCGTCGCCGCCCCCCGCTATCTCGGGCACCGACACAAACTCCTCGATGTTCTCCTCAGCGAGCATCGGCTGTCCCGCAGCCACCGAGCCGAGCAGCGGGAGCCCTTCGGAGCGCACGATTCCGCGAACGCTGTCGACCGCGGTGCCGACGGCGCGATCGAGCAGCTCGATCGCGCGGGGCTTGGACGGGTCGCGACGCAGCAGCCCGATCTTCTCGAGGTTGGCAAGATGCGCGTGCACGGTCGATGAAGACGCCAGGCCTACCGCTTTGCCGATATCCCGTACCGTCGGCGGATATCCGTACTTGGCCGAGTACTTGCGGATGAAGTCGAAGATCTCCTGCTGGCGCTTGGTCAGGTCCATCTCAATGTGCCTCCCTGTCGGGGTGGTTTGCGCCCTGCAACGAACATGTGTTCGCACTGTAGCGACGGGTGTGGACGGACGCAAGCGTCGGCTTCAATCGAGCGGCGGTGGCGGCTGGAAGCCCGGGGCTATACTCGCCCCCCTGCGCCCGTGGCGGAATTGGTAGACGCGCAAGGTTGAGGGCCTTGTCCGGCGTAAGCCGGGTGGTGGTTCGAGTCCACTCGGGCGCATAAAATAGCTGCAAATAGCCACTTTTAGACGGCTTGTGATCTGCTTGTGATCGCGTCAAGACCGGCGCGACACGAGTCGTGACACAACCGAACAATTTGCCGAACATTCTCTCCGGCTCGCTCGACACGCAAGTCCCCCGGCACCCGCTCACGAAACCGCACCCCGCAGACCGCATCTGGACGCGCTCCGGCCCCACCCTACGGGAAGCTATTTCGTGCGGCGGAGAGTAAGCATCATCGCGATGCGCGTCACGGCAGGGCTATCGTCGATGTCGATCTCGCCCGACTTCAGGCGCCGCTCGAACTCCTGGTGGCCCATGCCCAGGTGCGCGCGTGCTTTCTCATCGACGAGTTGGTCCCATTCCTCGGGGCTCAGCTCGCGGATTTGGTTGTCGGTTCGAGCATCCATCATCGAGCGTTCGCCACACGCTACGGGCCGCGCGGGCCAGATCCTTGCTATCGCCCGAGACTCCTTAAGCGATAGGCGCGTTACACGAGCATAAGCAAAGCGTCCGGTCAGCCTGCGATCAACGCGGTTCGGCGGTCCAAACCTCCTCCCTCTAGCTCGCGTCAATACGACTGTTTCGCGACGTAATCGCGATTGTGAGCTACACTTCTAGCCATGAGTCCATTGCTCGAAGACGCCCAGCGAGTCCACGACATGGCCGGCCTATCTGACCGAATGATCGCTGCCGCGACTGGAGCGAAGCCGAGCACCGTACGGGGCTGGCTCTCGGGCCGCAGCGAGCCGACCGGCGCACGCGCCGAACGACTGATCGAGCTCGCCGAGATGATCAAGCGACTTGCCCTCGTGCTACGACCGGAGTCGATCCCAATCTGGCTTCAGCGTCCGATCCTCGCTTTGGATGACGAGAAGCCGATCGAGCTCATCGCGCGCGGCGAATACCGCAGGGTCGCCAAGCTGATCGCCGAGATCGAGTACCCCGGCATCTCCTGACCGTGGCGCAGTTTCCCGTTCGTCCTCGCACCGTCGAGGGCACATGGATCAGACACGTACCGCACGAAGCTGACCTGCTCGGACGAGCAGCCACGCCATCGGATGGACGCTGGCAGCGAGGCGACATCGTTCCCGCGCTGTATCTCGCCGACACCCCGTCAACAGCCACAGCGGAGTGGTATCGCTCGCTTGCCGAGTGGGGACTCTCGCCTCAAGATCACATTCCCTACGGCCATCATCGCTGGCGCCTTTACATCCAGTTGGCAGACCTCAGCGACGTCGGGCAGCTGCGCAGTGTCTCACTCGAGGCTCCCCGGCCGAGCCGACACACGTGGGCGGCCTACCAACGGGTCGGTGAGCGGCTTTGACGCGAGGGATGGGCCGGCCTGACCGCTCCAAGCGCCGCGCATCCGGACTCGCTCGTCGTCTGTGTGTTCGCCGCTGACTGGCCGCCAGCCGGCTGCAATCCTCTGGATGCGAGCACCGTAGAGGTGGTCCCGCCACCGCCTCAGGGCATGACCACCTAACCTTTAGCGATCAGCGTCGCGTGCCGTGACCCTTAGCCGCTACGCGGCTGCAACGAGCCATAAACGCGCATCGCGCACAACTAGGTGCTAGCGAGGCGCCCCGCCTACCCCTGAAGTTTCGGTCGCTCAAGCCGGGCTCGGGAGGCTCGCTAGGCTACCGCGGATCTCAGCAACGACAGCCAGCTCATCATTCGTGTCAGCGGCCTCAACGAGAGAATCCAGGTAGCGGCAAACGCTTCGCTTTACCGTCGAATCAATCCCTTTGCCGGCTCGACTGAATTGATCTAGCCCCGCCTCGACCTCAATCGCATCGAATTCGACGGACGCAAGAGTTGTACGGCCGACCAGATCCCGCAGGAGCATGAGCAAGATCCGTTCTGGACGGTCGGGGCGAGTCCCGTCGCGCTCATCCAGCAGCACCCCGTCAATCGCGCTCAACGCGACCGCTCGCAGCGTCTCATGCTGCACGCGGTAATCGAGTCCCTGCATCGCATCCTCAAGCAACTGCAGACCCTCGGACAGTACCGCCTCACGGTCTGCTGCTTCTCTCTCGCGTGCCTCAATATCACGACTCCTCGCTTGGAGCTCTCGTACTCCATCCTCTGCCTTTACGCGAGCCGACTCATATTGTTGTCCTATGAATACCACGTAGGCAATAGCGCCTGTAATAAACACCGCTAGTGCCGCCAAGCCCGCCGAGCCGCCACCCTCACGATCCACGACATGGGTCACAAAGCGCTGTCCATAGGGGCCCACCAAAACAAGGGCCACTGCGAGCACCGCCACAACCTCTGCGCTACGCCATGACAGCATGGGTCCGTGTGGGTGACGATACGCTCCGACTCCGACCCACACTAGTGCAAACCCCAACGCAAAGGGGATATACAGAGTGAAGTCCGATACTTTCAGCATGACCTGCAGCGCGTCCTCGCTCTAAATGTTCGCTGAGCCCAGCTCAGACGCGATGACCCGCGCCACATGCTGTGAATCGAGGTCGTACTTGTCCAGCACCGCCAGCGCCGAGGTTGGTGTACTAAACTCGTATTGAGCTAGTGGCACAGCGCGCGACAGCACCGAGATGTAGGCGAATTTGGCCGACACACCAAACCGCTCAAGCACCTGCCGCCCAAGCTCAAGGCCGAGCCATTTGGGTTCGTCGTCGCTCATAGCAGGCAAATGCAAATCGAACAGGCCGAAGCCGTGCCATGATGCGCACTCGCATATCTCATCCCGCGCGGCATCGTAGTCTTCAATTACTCGAGGTCGCAACCCCTGTGTCCGCAACACAGCAAGTAGATCCACCAACGTGTCTGGGCGATCGTCCACGACGATAATGTCGCTGCGTGCCAGTGTCTTCACCTCGGCACCCCAGACACCGGCCAGTCGAGAGTAGCTATCACGAACACACCATCGACTTTCACATCAAAACTCCCGCCGGCCGCAGATGCCAGCAGCCTCACGACCGAAAGCCCGTATCGCTTTTGCGCATTTAGTGATTCCGTCAGTGAATCATCAAGCGAGCGTGCTACCGCACCCAAACGACGCCGCGGACGGTTGCTTACCACCACTCGGAGATAGCCCCGCGATCGGGCTCGCGGCGGCACAAGGTGAGAATCTATCCTTATCGTTGATCCATTCTCGCCGTGTCGCACAGCGTTGCTGAGAAGATTGGACAGCGCCAACTCGAAGTCTCGCTCGTTGCCGATCACTACCGCATGAGGGTTTTGCGGGCTCGGTACCCATTCCAGTCGTGAACTTGTATTTGAGTATCTCATCCTGACGCGACCGATGATCTCGTCCGGTACAAAGGGGACCGCTCTCGCAGTAGGATCAGGATCGTTGCCGTCGGTCACTGCCGCACGCGCATGAATCAGCAACGTCTCTACGTAATCTCGGGCGCGATTACACGCGTCCAGCAGAGCAGATCTCCCCTCTACTGACGCGACCGTCTGTAGTGACCGCAAGATCACTGCGAGTTCGCTCTTTACCTCATGGGCCATCGAGGATACTCGCTCTAGGTGGCGATGCTGTTGAACCCGTCGCTGATTAGCGAGCAAGAAATCAAACGTTCGTTGGTCCGAAGTGAAGATCAGTTGCCTAGCATCGTCGTCTATATACCGTGAAAGCTCGTCTGACCCTGTCAGATCCACAGAGATCTCAGCGTGTAGACGATCGCCGCCGACCTCAAGCCGAAATACGTTAGTGAGCAGGATCAAAGCTCTTCCATCGTCAGGACGGTGGTCGACTGCGATCGTGTTCACCGGATGGCGTCCAGAGTCAATGACTGCATCTGCATCAGCCTCAGCCTGCGCACGAGCTTCGTCTGCGACAAACAGCGATGTAAATCGCTCTCCGATAGCGTCAGCCGCGGCTATCCCGTACATCTTGGCTGCAGCATCATTCCATAGAACAACGCGATAGTCGCCTGCCGCGCCACGACTAGCCCAGAACGCAAGCGGCAGCTGCATCAGCAGGTCCGAATCATTCAGTCTGGCGCGTATGTCACCCGGCGCATCCTTCATCTACTTGTGAAAGAGATGCCAGCTAAGATCCGGTGGGCGCATGCCCTCAGGGCTGTCATCCGTATAGAAGTTCATGGCAACACCTAGTCGGACGCGAGACTGTCGGACGGGACGTACGTAGTGTGCGTGCTTTCTTGCATCAAAGAGTGCTAGCTGACCTGCCTCGGGGCGAATCACCGTGTGATCCCGATCGACATCTTCAACCGACGCAGCGCCGGGACCGTTGGCGACCAGCAACTCACCGCCGTCACCGTCGCCGTGAGACGTCACATACAGCATCCCCTGTACAGGATTCGAATCCACATGACACTCATATCGCATGCCTGGACCCCACTGGATATTTAGGTTTATGGCATAGAGATCCTCCGTCGCGCAATACACGGGGCGCCTGGCGTACGCTTCGGCGAGATCGCGAAATGGGCCGGCATACAATGCAAACAGCCAAGGTGCATCGGTCCGGATAGCCTCGCCATCGACGATAATAAGAGGGACTGCGCTCACCTCGTGACTCTCACGCGAGGTGACCGAGGTTGGCTCGAGGCGACGCCGCACGCCCGCGTAACCAGCAAGGTGGGCCAATTCCGCGGTCCAGTTGGGAGGAAGCAAAGAGCGGACATCGTGGCTCGCCCATCGGAACTGCTCGATTGGATCGGACATGTGGTAGATATTACGGGTTCCGAAATGTGCCGTCTTCTGCGAGCGGGCATGACCGCTGGTCCGGCAGCGCAGAGACGGCGAGTTCCAGAACTTGGTCAGGCCCGCTCGTCTGACCCGTCAGTTCGCACAGGCCCACATCGGGGCGTCGGCGGTCTAATCGATCTTCAGCCCGTGGACGAACTCTGGGCGCATGTGCTCGGCCCTAGGCGCGTTCATGAGACTGCCGGCGTCCTATGCCGTGGCGAGAGAGAGCCAGCCTCGCACAGGTTCCGAGACAGATCCCTCCTCGTTCCAAACCACGTTCGGGGCGGCCGGCGAGACTGCCCTCCGCACGCCGGGCAAACGGATCGTGGTCGTGTCGCGCTTAACTTTGGGGCCGCGAGACCTGGACGCAGCCCGACGTTGCTCCGATCCTGCGCCTTATGTCAGGGCCCGCAGCCGAGCCGAGACACGTGGCCTGTCTACCAACCTGTCGGCGAGCAGCTCTGGCGCGAGGGCTCGGCCGGAATCATAGCCCCCAGCGCCGCACATCCCGGCTCCCTGATGACATGCGTGTTCGCCGCCAACTGGCCGCCAGTCGGCTGCACGCCGCTGGACGCGGGCACCGTGGGATCGATCCCGCCACCGTCCGGCGGCATGATCACCCGGCCCTTCCGATCGAAGTCGCGCGGCGACCGCGACCCACAGCCGGACCGCGATTGTCCGAACAATTTTGCATGACGGCCCCCCACTTCGTGAACCCTCTCACGACGTCGCCTGGTGGCATTGCTTCGGCTCTCCGTGACACATCTCTGACACAAGTCATTTCGTTCGATGCCCGCAAACTCGGACGTATCGGCCCATCCGGACGCGGGCGGACGTATATGGCATCGGCGAATAAGGTTGAGGGCCTTGTGAGCTTCATGGCTCGTGGTGGTTCGAGTCCACTCGGGCGCATAAAGTAGCTGCAAATGGGTCGTGTTCAGTGACAGGCGCATGCCGGGCCTGGGCAATCGTTCGCTCGCCAGGCCCCTGTGGAATCGCGCGAGCGCGCCTGCTGGCGTCCGACGGAATCGGACCGCTGTACGATCCGCTGGCGAGGCGATCTCGTGGATCGCCGACTCCGCGTCGGGGACAATCGCGGCGATGCTGTCGCGCAACTGGGCGAGCGTTGCGCTCTCGGGCTCACCAAGCGTGTCGAGGTACTGGTCGATCCTTCCTTGGACACAGCGGCATTCTCAACTTCGGCGCCGAGCGCATCAAGGTTAAAGGAAAAGTCCGCATTTTGCGGCTTTTCGTCTGCCCTTTGGTGTAGGCGGTCTTGACCTCGGCAGCTCGACCATTTTAGGGTCGCCGGCAATCGTCGTCGAATTGTGAGGGTTGGTACCGTCCGCTCGCTGCTCTAGCTTGCGGGTTCGTGCGCTTGATGGCGCCGACTGTGTCACGCCGGTCACACCAAATGCTTCTTTCCAGGGGGGACTTGTGTCTGCATATCGCCGTTACTCGCTGATTCGGGTACTGCTCGCGTGCACGGCGATCTGTATTGCGACTGGAGCGTTCGCTGGGCAGGCGTCGGCTAAGGCGCCGCCATGCGCCGACCTGTACCTCGAAAACGTGTCCGTGTCGCCGACCAATCCCGTGGTGGGGATGCCGGCGACGATCACCCTCACGGTGCACAACGGCGGTACCTGCGCGGCCGGGGGTTTCGTCACGCAGTTCCGAACGTCTCTCAAATCGCCGACGGGCCCCTCGGAATCGATCAGCAATCTCAACGCGGGCGAATCCAAGACGCTGGAACTGCCGTTCGTGTTCACGGCCTCGGGCAACTACGAGGCGGTCGTCGAAACCGATACGGGCAAAGCGGTCTCCGAGACGAATGAGGCGAATAACCTTGAAATCCTGCCGATCACGGTGCTGCCTGCGGGTATCAACCTGGTCCTCGAAGAATTCACGGTCAAACCGGTCGTGCACGACCCGACCGAATCGGTCGTGCAGGGTCGTCCGGCGGTCGCGACGATCAAGGTCACGAACACCGGCAACGTTCCGGCAGGGACGTTCATCGTCAGTTGGACGCCATATACCTTCGCGAAACCGTTGACGCGGACCGTGACCGGCCTCGGGCCGGGCGAAAGCACGACCGTCACGATGGAATACACGTTCCCAACGGCAACGACGGTCACGGGAACCGCGCTGGCCGACTCGACGCACGTCGTCAAAGAGACCGACGAGAACGACAACTCAAAGACGCTGAAAACCGTCGTACAACCACCGCTCCCGAACCTCACGGTCGTCCGGTTTGGTATTCGGTCCGAAACGGCGCCGGCCGGGAGCAACTCGACGATGGAAGTCGAAATCGAAAACGACGGCAACAATGCGGCCGGTGACTTCATCGTGACGTGGAAACCGGGGCCATTGATCGCCGCGCAGTCCCAGCAGGTCAATGGGCTCGGCGAGGGCGAGCGCACGGTCGTCTACTTCAGCGAGGACTTCAAAACCGCGGGCAACTATGAAGGCACGGTCACGCTCGACAGCACGCACGTCGTCCCGGAGGTCAACGAGAACGACAACACTGCGCCGACGGACTTCGTGATTCCGGCGGCGACGGTCGATTTGACGATCACGGGCTTGAGCATCGAACCCGAAGAGCAGCGTTGTGGCTGTGACTGCAACAACTGCGACAGCGTCAAGCCGGCATACTCGTCCCAGACGATCGTGCAGGGCGTCCCGAACACGGTGCGTGTGACGGTGAAGAACCTCGGCAACAGCCCGTCCGGTAGCTTCGTCACGAGCTGGAACCCGAGCGCGGACAGCATCATCGTCCCGGGTAACCAGACGTTGACCCAGCAGACCGGTCCCCTCGGTCCGGGAGAAGAACGTGAACTGACGTACACGTTCACGTATCCGAAGGCTGGGAACTTCCGTAGCATCGCTGACGCGGATGCCTTCAACCAGGTGAAAGAGACGAACGAGGCGAACAACGAGAAGATCCTCAACGTGACGGTCGAACCGGCGCTGATCGGCCTGTACTTCACGAGCGGGATCGAATTCTCGCCCGGGAACCCAGTCGCGGGCGAACCGGCGACGGCGAAAGTGGGGATCGAGAACTTCGGCCCGCTCGCGACGGAAGCATTCGCCGTCCAGTTCACCTCGAAAGAAGGCGGCATCAAGCAGACGCAGATCGTGAAAGGGCTCAACATCTTTGAAGAAACGACGCTGACGTTCCCGGCGACCTATCTAAAAGCCGGGTCCTATACCGCCAACGTGATCATCGACCCGACCAACGCGATCAGCAAGACGGAGACACCCGACGAAGAGTCAGAACCGGTTACAGTCCTCCCGCATCCGAAAGGCTGAACGTCAGGCTTGACCACCTCCGCGTGATCAGGGCCTCGACGAAGGCCTCTCGCCGGCGGTCTGCCGAGTGGCACGGCACTATTTGTCGTGTATGACCCGGAAGGAAGCTGTGCGCTGGATATCGACAACAGTGCCGGGGTGAAGCGATGACGAATGGCCCCGATCGACCCGTGAAGCGTCGCTTCGAGATCCTCTTCGGACGCTATACGGTCAATCCGATGATCCGCGGCCTGTTCGGGGTCGGGATCACACCGCCGGGCATGGCACTGGTGGAGACTAAAGGCAGACGCACAGGTGCGTTGCGGCATACCCCAATCATCTGCACGGCCGACGGCGACACAGTCTGGCTGATAGCGCAACACGGTCGTCACGCGGGCTGGGTTCTCAACTTCGAGGCCAACCCCCAGGTTCGGGTCCGCCGCGGGCGCCATTGGCGTGCGGGCACGGCGGAACTGCTCCCCGACGACGACGTCAAGGCCCGAATCGCGACCTTTTCGAGCGGCCGCATTGGGCGTTTGTTGACCGCCGCGACGTTCCGCGCGCTCGAGAGTCAACCGGTCACGGTGCGCATCCAGCTCACGGCTCCATAGCTCGTCGCAGACGACGCCGGAGCGGAGCGAGCGCGTCATCACGTCGTGGTCGTGAACGGCCGACGCGTTCGCCTCGCGATCCGCCCAGCGAGCACGCTCTGAACGCGAATGCCGCCGTCGCCGTGAGCCTATCGCGGATTCCGCGTCCGTCGACACCGCTCGTCGCGGTCCGCTGATACGTACCGCCGGCCGTCATCGGGTCCCCCCTTTTTCCGGTCGATAGGAGCGACAGGTTGGGCCGGCCCGATGAGAGCGATATGAGACCGCGTTACCTCTAGACTTGCGGCGTCGTCGAAGAGGGAGCTTTCGGAAATGGCTGGTGTGAAGATTGTCGGACTGGGGGGCTCACTTCGAGCTTCCTCGCGCAGTCGCGCTGCGCTCGCGGTGGCGCTGGATGGTGCGGCCGGAGCCGGAGCAACGGTCGAGTTGCTTGACCTCCGGCAAATGGAGCTGCCGATGTTCAACCCCGAACAGGAGTCCAACGCGCCTCCCGTCGTCAGGACGATGGTCGAGACCTGCTACGAGGCCGATGGGATGCTGTGGAGCAGCCCGATGTACAACGGCTCGGTGTCGGGTTCGTTCAAGAACGCGATCGACTGGCTTCACTCGCTGGGGTCGCGCGATCCGTCATACCTTCACGACACGGTCATCGGCCTGGTCAGCGCGGCAGGAGGAACGCAGGGTCTCCAGGTGATCAACACGATGGAGTTCTCGGCGCGCTCCCTCCGCGGCTGGACTGTGCCCTATGTCGTCCCCGTGTCAGGAGCGACGTCGGCCTTCTCAGATTCCGGCGCAATCCAGGACGAGGCGATCGCGCTGCAGCTGCGCACGCTCGGTGCGGAGGTCATGCGAGTCGCCGAGCGTTTTGGGCTCGACCCCACGCTTCACCGGCAGCTCGAATGTGAATGCGCGGCCCAACGGGTCGCCCACGCCGCCTGACGCCGTCTATTTGAAGCTGGGCATTCAACACGCCAACCACGCGATGGTATTGGCCCTGCGACGCGCTCTCATGTCCCTCTCGTGGCGCCCGCGCGAAGGTGCCGTAGCACCGTGGGCCGCGCTTGCACAGCAGCGGTGGCGAGGCGACGACCGCGATACGCATGATCTGGACAGGCGATCACCTGGATGCTGCCCGCCGGCTGCAAACGGCGATCGTCGAGCCGGCGCGTCGTTTCTCTGCGTGACCGCAGCTTGATTCAGACCGCAGCCTGCCCGTCCAACTCGTAGATCGCAGCCAGATCCTGATCGGCAAGCTCCTTGTCTGCGGCCAAAAAGCGATCGAGAACCGCCTCCAGCACCGGCATCTCGGCGTGAGAGCTCTGCTCGACCTCGCGCACCAACTCCATGTCCTTCAAAGCAAGTCGTACCGGAAAGCCGGCCGGGTACTCGTGGCGGCGCATCTCGTCGAGCTTCTGCAGCGCATAGCCAGATCCGAGCGGCCCGCCGTCGAGTAGCGCAACGAACTGCCCTTGATCGAGCCCCATGGCATTGCAAAGGTGCATCGACTCCGCCAGCGCGCCGACCATGGTGATCATCCAATGGTTGGCGGCCAGCTTCAGGCGCGAGCCCATCCCGGCCTGCCCCACCCACAGCACCCGCGACGCCAGGGCGTCGAAGATCGGCTCAAGGGCGCTGCGCGCGGAATCAGGTCCAGAGGCCAGGATCGTCAGCTCGCCCTCCTCGGCTGGATGAGTGCTACCCGAGACTGGTGCGTCAACGAGCGTGATCTCATGCTGCTCGGCGAGGAGTGTCAGCTGGTCGGCCTCGGCAGCCCCGACGCTGCTCATCTGCAGCCAGACGGCACCGTCGGGCCAGTCGTCGAGCAGCGGCTTTACGACATCGAGGACGACCTCGGCGGTCGGCAGCATGGTGATCACAACACTGGTGTCGCTCAGCACGTCACTCGGCCCTTCGGCCACCTCGCCGCCACGGCCTCGTAGATCCTGAAGGTGCTCAGAGTCGCGGTCCCACGCGACGAGCGCAACGCCGCGATCGAGAAGTCGACGGGCCATCGCGGAGCCCATCAGCCCGACACCCAGGAGTCCAACGCGAGGCTTCCCCTCGGTCATGGCCCACCTTCCTTCCCGCTCGCTTGTCATCGTGTCGTGAACATCGTCTCGACTGCGACGAACGCTGCCACCGCTTGATGAGAGGCGCATGAGAACACCGAGTGCCTGCCGACGTTTACTCATGTCCTTCTCATCAGCCCAAGACACGATCGCTGCACGGCTCAGATCAAGGAGTTCACGCCAACGAGAGGATGAGATGAGCGCTTACCAAATGCTCCCTACCGCCGACTCGATGCGAGGCGGGAGTTGAGCGCGCGCTCAGCGCCTGGGATGCTTGACGACGCTGTGCGAGTGCTGATCGTCGAGGACGAGCTCAAGCTGGCGGCGTTGATCCGCAAGGCCCTGCGCGAGGAGGGGATGCTTGCTGACGTGGCGATCAAGGGTGAGGACGCTCTTTGGATGGGTGCGGCGACCCGCTATGACGTGCTGGTGCTCGATGTCAACCTGCCCGGGATCGACGGGTTCGAGGTCTGCCAGCGCCTACGTGCCGACGGCGTTAGAACGCCAATCCTGATGCTCACGGCGCGCGATGGGGTGGATGACCGCATCACGGGTCTGAATACGGGTGCGGATGACTACGTGGTGAAGCCATTTGACTTCAGCGAACTGTTCGCCCGCATCCGCGCGCTCGCGCGACGCGGGCCGGTGGAGCGCGGCCCGGCGCTGACGGTCGGAGACCTGAGCCTCGACCTGGCGACGCACGTGGTCACGCGCGCAGGTGCCGAGATCGAGCTTTCGACGAAGGAGCTGCAGCTGCTCGAGGTGTTCATGCGCCGGGCGGGCCAGGTGCTCTCGCGCTATGACCTGCTGGAAGGGGCGTGGGAGATGGACTACGAGAACCGCTCGAACGTCGTCGACGTGTATGTGCGTTATCTGCGTGAGAAGATCGACCGCCCATTCGGCGTCGAGACGATCGAGACGGTGCGCGGCGCGGGCTACCGTCTGCGCCCTGCCGCGAGCTAGGCTCGCGGACGAGCGATCCTCCTCGGCCGATCGCCAGGTGAGAGTCGGAATCACACCGTTTGACAGCAGATCGGCGATGGACGGGCCGACCGCCGGGGAGGGAGATCGCCGGCCAGCGAAACGCGCATCGAGACAGCGCGGCGAGGCCGAGTTACGCTTTCGGTCGATGAGTGCCAACGAGCCGCTGTCGCTCATGCAAGAGCACGCCGCGTTGCGGCGCGTCGCGACGTTGGTCGCGCGCGGCGTGCAGCCGGAGGACTTGTTCGCGGCGGTCACCGAGGAGGTCGGGCAACTGCTTCCGGTCGAGTTCGCGATCATGGGGCGCTACGAGGCCGACGCGACGGTGACGTGCATCGGGGCCTGGGGTGCCCCGATCGATCAGTTTCCCGTTGGCGGTCGTTCGCGCCTCGAGGGTGAGAACCTCGTGACGATCATCCGCCAGTCGGGCCGTCCAGCGCGGGTCGACCACTTCGAGCACGCGTCTGGCCCGATCGGTGTCGCGGGCCGCGAGAGTGGTTTCCACTCAGCCGTAGGAACGCCGATCGTCGTCGAGGGGCACCTGTGGGGCGTCATGACAGTCGGCTCGACCGAGCTGCAACCGCAGCTGCCGCTCGGCATCGAGGCGCGCCTCTCCCAGTTCACGGAGCTGCTCGCAGCAGCTGTCGCCAACGCTGAGAGCCACAGCGGGCTCGCGAGGCTCGCCCAAGAGCAGGCCGGGCTGCGGCGGGTCGCAACGCTCGTGGCCCGCGGCATTCCGCAGGAGGAGGTGTTCGCCGCGGTCGCCGAGGAGGTTGTGAGGATACTCGGGACAGACAGCGCGATCATGGGGCGCTACGAGTCCGATGGCACGCTCACCGCCGTCGCACACTCGGGGGTATCTCGCGAGCACCTCCCCGTTGGAAGTCGGCAGGTGCTTGGAGGCAAGAACCTCGCCACGATCGTGTTCGAAACGGGCCGCCCGGCCCGCATCGACGACTACGCCGACAGCGCCTCGGGCCCGCTCGGTGTCGCAGCACGCGAGGCGAACACACGCTCCTCGGTCGCGACGCCAATCGCGGTCGAGGGCCACCTCTGGGGCGTGATCGCGGCCGGCTCGACCCTCCATACACCGCTCCCCGCGGACACCGAGGCGCGCCTCGAGGCGTTCACGGATCTCGTGGCGATGGCGATCGCCAACGTACAGAGCCGTGTCGCGTTGCGCCCCGTTGAGCGGATGCGCTCGCAGGCCGAGCAGATCACCGAGCGCCAGCTCTCTGCACGTCTACCGGTGCCTGACGACACAGGCGAGGTCACCGCGCTGGGACGAACGCTGAACTCGATGCTCGACCGCGTCGAGAAGGCTGTTGCACGGGAGCGACGACTCGTCAGCGACGCCAGCCACGAGCTGCGCACACCGCTGACGACGCTGCGCGCTGAGGTTGACCTCGCGTTGATGGGCGATCGCGACAAGGACGAGCTTCGTGCCGCGCTCGAGTCTGCCTCAGAGGAGGCCCGGCGCATGTCGCGGCTCGCAGACGATCTGCTCGTGCTGGCCCGCGCGGACCAGGGCCGCCTGCCGCTGCATCCCCGCCCGCTCGCGGCGCGCGCGCTGCTCGCGGACGCAGCGGAACGCGCGCACGCCGGCGCCGAGGTCAGAGGCCGGGCGATCGTGATCGCCGAGCTCTCTGACGACTGCGCCGTGCGCGCCGACCCAGACCGTGCAGCTCAGGCCCTGGACAACCTGATCACCAACGCGCTGCTCTACGGCCAAGGCACCATCACGCTGGGCGCCCGACTCACGCCTCAGCATGTCGAGCTGTACGTGAGCGACGAAGGACCGGGCTTCCCCGACGAGATGCTCCCGCGAGCGTTCGAGCGATTCGGCCGTGGTCCGCACGCTCGCGCCAACGAGCCCGGCAGCGGCCTCGGACTGGCGCTCGTCGAGGCCGTCGCCGTCGCACACGGCGGCCACGCCGAGGCGCACAACCGCCCCGGCGCCGGCGCCGATGTCTCGATCACACTCCCGTGCGCCTAGCCGCGGGCTCGACGCGGGCAGCGTCGGTCCGACCACTGCGCTCGAGGGCCTCGGCCCGCACAACTTCAATCACGCTTGCCGTGATTCGTGGATCGAGCTGGCTGCCGGAGATCCCCTCCAGCTCAGCTATGGCGAGCTCGAACGGAATAGCGCGACGGTAGGAACGGTCGGTGCGCATCGCGTTCCAGGTGTCGCAGCAGGCGATGATCCGGGCCTCGAGCGGGATGTCCTCGCCGGCGAGCCCGTCGGGATAGCCGCGGCCGTCCCAGCGCTCGTGGTGGGAGCGCACGATCAGCCCCACGTCGCGCATGAAGCCGCCCACCGTGTCGAGCAGCTTCTGCCCCTCGACGGTATGGGTCTTGATGATCATCCACTCCTCCTCGTTGAGCGTGCCTGGCTTGTTGATGATCTCCTTCGAAATCGCAATCTTGCCGACGTCGTGCAGCAGGGCGCCAAACTCGAGGTTGCGCTGGCGAGCAGCATCGAGCCCGAGGCGCCGGCCAACCTCAAGGCTCATCGCGACGACGCCGCGACTGTGCTCGCCCGTGTAGCGGTCGTCGGCCTCGACGACATCGCCCAGCACGAGCGCTGTGCCGCGGTACGCGTTGTTTAGCTCGATCAGGCTCTCCAGACGGTCGCGCCGCTCGCGCGCGAAGATCGCCAGCAGGGCCAGCAGCGGGAGCAGCGCCAAGGGCGCAGCCGGCGTTCGCTGGATCTGCTCAGCAACCACCAGCGCGATCCCCGATAGGGCGGCGTCGATGCCGTACACCCACAGGTCGTTCAGCTGCGAGGCCAGCGGCGCGTCCCGGGCGATCCACAGGCGTACCGTCGATGCTGCGAAGTCGACGGTGAACTGGGCCGCGAGCGCGAGCAACAGCAGCCCCGCGCCGGCATCCTGCGGCTTCGTGTCGGCGATCACGAAGACCGCCACCGGGCCGATGGCGAACCACGAGTTACCGACCACCTGCGCCAGCCGCTCCCAGCGGACCCTCCCGCTCCACACCTCGGGAAGCCGCGCGAGCGCCAACGCCAGCACGACCGCCGGCGCCACGAGCGCGAGCGGCAGCGCGAACAGCAGCGGCACGAACGCGAGCTGGGTGGCGACCGTGAAGCCGAACGGCGTATCGAAGCGCACGAGCGTCGCCACCACCATCAGTCCCATACAGATGACGGCGGGTGCGAGCGCGAAGCCGTGTGGAGGCGCGCAGGCCCACGCTGCGCTCGCCGCGGCGATGAAGCCGAGGCCCACGAGCCAATCCGAGATTCGCTCCGCAGGCATCATCCGTGTCCCGGGGCGGCGAAATGTGTCGGCGAGCAGCTCCTGTTGAGCGAAGTCGGGGTTGAACGACATCTCCGAAGCGGTATCGGCGAGCATCCACCGAAGCTGAAACGCGCGGTCGTCGTTCCAAGCCTTCGACTCGAACCGATGTCCAGTCTCCTGCCACTCCGGTAATGCAAAGCTGGTGACCGACCGACAGCACAGGCGTAAACCCAACTGAAAAGGGCAAACTCGGCGTAAGCCGGGGACGCAAAGCTAGAGGTCTCGCAACCGCGAGATAGCTCGGCTGCCAGTGCACACCTGAATGGTGCGTCACATGAAGAGATTCCTTTTCAGCTCGAAGGCCGTCCGCGTCCTTGCGGTCGTCGGTGCGATGGCTGCGCTGCCGGTCACGACGGCGTCGGCCAGCACAACGTCGATCTATGCAACAGCCCAAGGCACCAGCCTGCTCGGCATTCCGGTGCCTGTCCTCGGTACCCAGGGCTGGACGCTCACCGTCCCGGTCGGCAGCAAGGTGCTGCCGCAGTTCGTCTGGGGCCTGCTCGACTTCACGGTCACGAGCAAGCTCACCGTGGGCAACCTGGAGGTCTACTACCTCTACATCGACCCACGCATGGTGTAGGGGCGAGCATGCTGGCAAGCGATGGTCCGGCAGCCCGATAGGCGGGCTGCCGGACACATCGTCAGCCGCAAGCCGACGAGAGTAGGTCGAGAAAAGCGCGAGGCGAGAACACCGGAATCTCCTCCTGGAGTGCGAGGAGATGTTTGTCCCCGGAGACGAGCGCCGCCCGATGTGTCGATGCGAGTGCGATTAGATAATCGTCATCAGGATCGCGCGAGCGCACTGGCGAGTCGACCTCCGGATCGACGACGACGGTGGCGCTGCCAGCGACCCAGCGGACGAGGTCGGCAGCGTAGGACTCAGCGACGTGTCTCCTCAACTTTGGATATGCGAGTGCCCGCTCGAGCTCGTCGAGCAAGGCCTCTGACACGACCAGCTCGAACTCGCCCGCCGCCAGTGATCGCAGCACGTCGGCCGGCGCGCCGGTTGGGGAAAGGACGCCGGAGATGATGACGTTCGGGTCGAGGACAGCTCGCACTCGTCAGCGGCGACGACGCGTCTGGTGCTGTGCCTCGACGGCGAGTGCCGTAGCGTCACCCTCGGGCAGCTCGTTTTGCCCCCACAAACGCTCGAGCAGGTCCAGGCCCATGTCGCGACGCAGCGATTCCTCGATCACCTGGCTGTCGCCGCGTCCCGTGCGTGCCGCTCTGATCTTCACGGCCTTCATCACGGACTCGTCGATCGTGAGCGTGGTGCGAACCTTCGACATCGTTGACGCATCATAGCGCGTCGATGTATCAGCATCAAGATGCGGCTTGGCTGCTGCCTCTGCCGGTTTCGCCCCTGTCCGCGTCGGCGTCGCCGTTGACGGCGCCGGCTCAGGTCTAATGTCCGAGGCGTGACTACCTGAGAGGAGCGACGATGCATCAGACATCACTGACCACGACCCAGCTCGGCCAGACGGACCTCGAGATCACGCGCATGGGGTTCGGCGCGTGGGCGATCGGCGGCGGCGATTGGGAATTCGGCTGGGGCCCGCAGGACGACGAGCAGTCGATCGCCGCGATCCACCGCGCGCTCGAGCAGGGCATCAACTGGATCGACACCGCTGCCGCGTACGGCTTCGGCCGCTCCGAGGAGATCGTCGGCCGCGCGCTGCAGGGCATCGCCGCACGGCCGTACGTGTTCACCAAGTGCTCGCTGCTCGAAGGCCCAGGGCGCACAGTCGTTCACAGCCTCAAGCGCGACTCGATCCTGCGCGAGGCCCAGAGCAGCCTCGGGCGACTCGGCGTCGACGCGATCGACCTCTACCAGATCCACTGGCCGATCCCGGCCGCAGACATCGAGGAAGGCTGGGCGGCGCTCGCCGAGCTCAAGCAGCAGGGCAGCGTGCGCCACATCGGCGTGTCGAACTTCGACGTGGAGCATCTGCGCAGGATCCAGCAGATCGCTCCCGTGGAGACGCTGCAACCCCAGTACTCGCTGATCGAGCGCGACATCGAGCGAGCGATCCTCCCGTTCGCCGAGCGCGAACGGATCGGAGTGATCGCCTACTCACCGATGGGCTCGGGGATGCTGAGCGGTGGCATGACGCGGGCGCGCGTGGAGAGCCTGCCCGATGACGACTGGCGCAAGCGCGACGAACGCTTCAACGAGCCGCAGCTGTCGCGCAACCTCCAGCTGGTCGAGCGCCTGAAGACGGTCGCCGATCGTTACGACACGACACCGGGCGCCATCGCGGTCGCCTGGACGCTGCGCAACCCGGCAGTCGACGGCGCGATCGTCGGCTTCCGCCGGCCCGACCAGGTCGACCCGATCATGCCGGCCGCGAACCTCGAGCTGACCGCCGAGGACATAGCCGAAATCGAAGGAGGAGCACGATGAGCCCCCGAAAGCTGGGCGCTGAGCTGCTGGGGACCGCGCTGCTCGTGTTCGTCGGCGTCGGTATGGCGACGCTGACGTTCGGCTTCAAGCTGGACGGCGGCAGCACCTCCGCAGGGGTCGTCGCGACGGCCCTGGCATTCGGGCTCGCGCTGCTCGTGCTCGTCTACACGATCGGGCCGCTCTCCGGCTGCCACATCAACCCCGCCGTGACCCTGGGCTTCGTGATGTCCAAGCGCATGAGCCTCGCCGACGCAATCGGATATTGGGCCGCGGAGTTCATCGGGGGGATCATCGGCGCGCTGGCTCTGTGGGCAGTGTTCAGCGGCTCCCCCCAGTACAACCGCTCAACGACGGGCCTCGGGACCAACGGCTGGGGCTCACACTCGATCATCGGCTTGAACGCGACGGGCGCGTTTGCAGCCGAAGTCATCCTCACGTTCGTCTTCGTCCTCGTGGTACTGGCGGCCACGAGCCACGTCGCGTCAGCCGGGTTCGCCGGTCTGGCCATTGGCTTTGCCCTGGCCTTGGCGAACCTGACGGGGATTCCGCTGACCGGAGCATCGATCAACCCGGCACGAGCGCTCGGTCCGGCCGTGATCGTTGGTGGCGACGCGCTCCAACAGGTCTGGCTGTTCATCGTCGCGCCGCTGGTCGGAGGACTCCTCGCCGCGATCGTGTGGCTTTTGCTGATCGCCGAGCGTCCCGATCCGGCGACGGCCGGGCGTGTCGAGCCCTCAGATCTTCCACCCGTGTCAGCCTGAGCGAACGCTCGTCTAGAGCTCGAGCATCTCTGATGAAACGTCCCACAGCCGCGACGCGTCGTCGGGGTCGAGCGCGTGTGCCGCAACACCGCGCCGCGTCCCCGGCTGGTTGGGCTCCGCCTCGTTGCAGTCCTCGAAGTAGCGGCCGCCGACGCCGTCGAGCAGCGGCGAGGTTGCCAGCAGCACGCTCGTCGCGGCTCCCTGCTCGCGCGTCTTCCAATGCGGCGCCGCCGACCCGCTCGCCCTGCGCAGCCGGTCGAGCTCCTCATCTGAAACGTAGCGCTGCAGCCGCGTGCGGATCGCGCCGGGCATCAGCGCGTTGACCGTGATCCCGTCGTCAGCCCAGCGCTTGCTCGCCTCGACCGCGAACAGCACGTTGGCGGTCTTCGACTGCGCGTAAGCCGCCCACGGGCTGTACTCACGGACGTTGAAGTGAATGTCGTCGAACACGACCGGCGAGCCGAGATGCGCGCTCGAGCTGACCGACACGACGCGCGCATCGCCGGCGGCGGCGAGCGCGTCGCGCAGGCCAAGCGCGAGCGCGAAGTGACCGAGGTGATTGGTCGCGAACTGCATCTCCCACCCCTGCGGCGTGCGCATCAGCGGCGAGGCCATGAGCCCGGCGTTGTTGACGAGGATGTGCAGCGGCCCCTCCCACGGCGCGATGAACTCAGCGATCGACGCCTGGTCGGCGAGATCCAGGTGCGCGACGCTCACGCGCGCGTCGGCATCCCGCGCGACGATCTCCGCCGCGGTGCGCCTGCCGGCCTCGACATCGCGAACGGCAAGCACCACATCGGCGCCCGCGCCGGCCAGCGCGCGGGCCGTCTCGACGCCGATCCCGGAGGCGGCGCCGGTGACGATCGCGCAGCGACCGGTGAGGTCGATGCCGTCGATCACCTCGGCGGCGGTCGATTGGGCGCCGAAGCGCGTCTTGATCGGGGTCATCGAAGAGCTCATGCGCAATCTCCTTCTCGCTGGCGGCGGTAGTACGCTGGAGGGGCCTAATCGGAGGCCACTCCGCTAAGCATAGCCCAAGCGGAGCATCCTCCGCTTAATCCCCCAGACGATGCCCCGGCTACCCGCAACCACCGCGACCGAGCGCCCGCTGCGCGCCGACGCGCAGCGCAATCGCGAGCGCCTGCTCGAGGCCGCCGTGCGCGCGTTCTCCGCCGAAGGGCCGGATGTCACGCTCGACGCGATCGCCAAGCAGGCTGGCGTCGGCATCGGCACGCTCTACCGGCACTTCCCGACGCGCGAGGCGCTGATCGAGGCGGCATACCGCAACGAGCTCGCGCGCCTCTGCGACGCGGCGGCGCAACTGCACGAGTCACTGCCGCCCGACGCGGCCCTGCGCGAATGGATGGATCGCTTCCTCGACTACATGCGAACCAAGCGCGGCATGGCCGACGCCCTGCGCGTCGCGATCGCCTCTGGTGCCGACCCGTTCGCGCAGAGCCGCGCGCGGATGCTCGCGGCGATCACAGAACTGATCGACGCCGGCGCCGGCGCCGGAGCGATCCGCGACGACGTCCAACCCGAGGACGTGATGGCGAGCCTCAGCGGTATCTCGCTCGCGGCCGGCTCACCCGAGCAGCAGCAGCAGGCCGAGCGGCTGCTCGATCTGCTGATGGACGGCTTGCGTCACGGCGCCACTGCACGCGCGTGAGCGCCACGAATCACACGCCGCGCTGGATCGCGCTGGACGGGGCTGTCAATGCGCGGGCCGTGGTACCGAGTGTGCTGCTGCGAGCCGACAACCTGCAGTCGCTCAGCGCGGGTGACGTCCGCGTGCTCGTCGACCAGCACGCGGTCGAGGTGGTGATCGACCTGCGCACCGACGTCGAGGCGAGGCTTGAAGGATCGGGGCCGATGACCGCTGAGCGTGGAGTGCGCATCGAGCTGCGCTCGTTGTATCCGGACTCCGACGGCAGCACCGGCCTTGACGCGGGAACTGTCAAGCCGTGGGAGGTACGCAACGAGGAGGAGTCACCAGACGAGCGACCCGTGGTGCGAGCCTACATGGGCTACCTGCGGCGGCGCCCCGACTCCATCGTCGGCGCGGTGCGCGCGATCGCCAGCACCCGGGGCGCGGTGCTGGTGCACTGTGCAGCCGGCAAGGACCGCACCGGAGTGGTCGTCGCGCTCGCGCTCGACGCCGCCGGCGTCGAGCGAGCCGCGATCGTCGCCGACTACCTCGCCACCGCAGAGCGGATCGACGCGATCATCGCGCGCCTGGTCAGCTCTCCGCTGTACCGCGATCAGCTCGAGAGCCGCGAGTCCCGCCATCACGCGCCCGTCCCCGGGACCATCGAGCGCGTCCTCGAGCTCGTCGACGAGCGTCACGGGGGATCCGTCGCCTGGCTGTTGGCCAACGGATTGGACGAGTCCGAGCTGCAGCAACTCCGGCGCCGGCTGCGGGCTCAGGGCAGCGGGAGCGCGTCGAAGGATCCCGCCTGACGCTCGTTCAGCTCGCGCAGCTCCAGCCCGCGGCTGTCTTGCCGCCTTCCAGGCACGGCAGGATCGTCGGCGGCGTCCAGTGGCCGGCGCCGCCTTCGAGGATTCCGGCGACTGCCGATTCGTCGGTCCCGTACAGACGCATGATCAGCTGGAATGGGCCACTGGGCGCGAGTAGCCAGTTGTCCTGTTGGGCTTCGCTGCTCGGCTCTTCGGTCTGGATGTAGATGTTCAGCGAGCCGTCTGCTTCGTGCTGGAGGTCCGAGCGGTCGCCGAGGGTGTGGAATTCCAGCGGGTTGGCGACGAAGAAGCCGCTTGCTTCGTACATCGTCAGCGACCAGAACGCCTGTACGGGCACTGGGAAGTCGCTCGCTGGGAAATGCGCCACGTAGCGAGTGGTGGCGCCGTTGAGGGGGAGGCCGAAACGTTCGGTCTGCGCGATCGCGTAGACCGCGATATTCGGCGGCAGCGCACCGAGGCCGATCTTGTCGGCTATTGCCCGCAATGAGTAGTCGGTGCCGTACTTGCCAATGTCCGCCGCGAGCCAGCCGTTGTGCGCGGTGAAGCCGGCCTGGAACATTTCGGCCAGTTCTTTGGCGACCTGCGACGGGCCTGCGGCCACAGCGGCACGCAGGCCCGCGATCGTGCCCGCACTGAGCGTTGTGTTGCTGGCGGGAGACCTGCCCGGCCCGATGCCGACGCTCTCGAGTCGCTCGAGCTCTGGTCGATTGTCAGCCGGCGGCTTGAACCGCTTCAGCGCCGCGCCGAGCGCGTTCCAGTAGGCAAGCGGTTCTTCGCCCGCCTGCGTGCCGGGAACTCTGTATTCGGTCGGTGTCGTGACCTCCTTGTCGGACTTCGGCGGCTGATAGCTCAGGCCTTCCTTCGTCCACCTGTTCAGCGGGACGAGCTTCGTCTGGGCCTGGATCGCCAGCGCGTTGGGCAGGTCTTCGTGGCTTTTGACGAGCGTGCGCTGGATGATCCATGCCCGGTCGTACGGCGAGTGGACGACCTTCATGCCGTCGAGTTCTTCGACGCCGTCGTAACGCTTTTCGGCAACGATCACGTAGTTGCCGGGCGCCATCATGCCCGAAGCGCCTTCACCGATGTCAGCGAAGTTTTCGGTGTACGGCGTCATCAGCGGCACGACGTCGAAGCGTCCCGGGCTCGCCGGGACGTGCAAGACGATCGGATGGGGCTTCAACTGCAGCCACGCGATCGAGTACAACGTGTCGGCGTTCGGAGCCACGACCAGGCCCTCTTTGGTGTTCGCGAGTTCTGTGAAATGTGAGAACTGGTTGACGGGTGCGTCGCCGACGTGGTCGGCGACGGTCACGCTGGTCATGCTCTGAAAGACACGCTGCATGTCCAGCAGAGGCTCGCCGTACACGTAGGCCTGTGTGCCGACACTGAGGGCGTGTTCATATTCTCGGTTGTATTCTTCGGCGGACGCTCCAGGGGCTGCCACCACAGACATCGCGCACGTCAGTGCGAGTGCGGCGGCGAGACGCAGCCAGCGGCTCGATGTTGGCCCCCTCATGATTGGTGCTCAATGATACGTTTCGGGGCGATCCGGCGAGCGTCAAACCGAGCGAACCCCGAAGCCGTGGCTATCGTGTCGGCGATGAATTTGCCCAGTCCTGCCGTGACCTGCCGATCGCTTCCGTGCCGGCGCTGACGGCTTCGATGATCGAACGTGCCGCCGGCGCTTCTACAACGCCGGCGGCCCGTGGTACCGGTGCCGGCTGTTCGAGGCGCTGGGCTCCAAGCGCTACTCCCACCCGGCGATGTCGGCGAGGACGCCGGCCACGCGCGGGCCGGTCTCGCCGTCGCCGGCCGCGCCGGCTACAGCGGCGAGGTGCCCGCGCGAACTGCATCCAGCGTGCTCGACGAGGCCGGGCTGTCGGTTGATCTGATGGTGCTCGACGTCGAGGGCAACGAGCTAGACGTCCTGGCCGGACTCGATCTCGAACGCCACGCCCCTCGCTACCTACTGGTCGAGGCGCTCGATCGTGCCGCTCAGCAGCGAGTTCTCGACGGCGCTTTGGCTGCGTACTACGAGCCGCTGCAGGCGCTCTCCGAGTTCGACCTGCTCTATCGCCACGTCAAGGCGGATCAGCTGGCTCGCGCCAGCGCAGACCGATGCTCATGAACCAGACAACATTCCTCGGCGAGAAGCCGATCAAACGCGTCGGCTTCGGTGCGATACAGCTGGCGGGCCCGAACGTGTTCGGGCCGCCCCGCGACCCGCAGGCGGCCCGCGATGTCCTACGACGGGCAATCGAGCTCGGCGTCGACCACATCGACACCGCCCAGTTCTACGGACCCGACGTCGTCAACGACCTGATCCGCGAGACGCTGCATCCGTATCCGCAGGGGCTGAAGCTGGCGAGCAAGGTCGGCGGGCGCCGCGACGAGGTGGGCAACTGGCTGCCGGCGCAGTCTCCCCACGAGCTCCGTGACGGAGTCGAGGCCAACCTGCGCTCGCTCGCGCTCGAGCGGCTCGACCTCGTGAACCTGCGGAGAATGGAAGGCAGCGCAGAGAGCGTGCCGCTGGCCGAGCAGCTCGGTGTGCTCGAGGACCTGCGAGGCGAGGGCACGCGACCCCGTCGCAGGTCGCGCTCACCTGGCTGCTTGCGCGCTATGACCGCATGCTGCTGATCCCGGGCACCGCCTCGGTGGCGCACCTCGAGGAGAACCTCGCCGCGATCGACGTCGTGCTCGACGAGGAGGACCTCGCGGCGCTCGCAACGGTCGAGTCCCGTGGGGATCCGCTGGCTTCACACCGGGCGTAGATCGTAAGTGCCGTGACTAAGCTGTCTGTGCTGGAACCATGAAGGCCGCCCACAGGAGGGAAGACCGATGGCCGTCACGGCCCCAATCGAGATCGACAGGCAGCGGGTAGAGGCGCTCGCTGAGGATGAGCTCGCGCGACTGAACGAGCGCACTCCACGGTCGGCTGCGATGTTCGAGCGGGCCCGCAGCTCGCTCAGCGGCGGCGTCGCCTCTTCCTATCAGCTGCGCGACCCGTGGCCGATCTACCTCGCCTCGGGCGCCGGCCCGACGGTCACAGACGTCGACGGCAACCGCTACTGGGACTTCCACAACGGCTTCGGCTCGATGGTGCAGGGCCACGCCAACCCCGCGATCGTGCAGGCGCTGCGCGACCGCGCCGAGCTCGGGACCCACTTCGCCGCCGTCACCGAGGACACCGTCGTGGTCGCGGAGGCGCTCGCCGAGAGGTTCGGGTTGCCGCTGTGGCGCTTCGTCAACTCCGGCTCGGAGGCGACGATGGATGCGATCCGGATCGCACGCGCGCTGACGGGCCGCGAGACGATCATGAAGATCTTCGGCTCCTACCACGGCCACCACGACGCCGTGATGGTCTCGATCGGCGTGCCCTACGAGGACATCGGCGACCGCGAGGAACTCGCGTCGCTCCCCTACGGTGCCGGGATCCCCCAAGCGGTGACCGCGCTCACGATCGCCGTGCCGTTCAACGACGCGAGCGCGATGGAGCGGCGCATCGAGCGCCTCGAGGTCGAAGGACGCGCGCCGGCCTGCGTGATCATGGAGGCCGCGATGATGAACCTCGGGGTCGTGTTGCCGCAGCCCGGATACCTCGAGCAGGTACGCGAGATCACCTCCCGCCACGGCATCGTGCTGATCTTCGACGAGGTCAAGACCGGCCTCGCGATCGCGCCCGGCGGGGCGACGGAGCGCTTCGGCGTGCAGCCCGACATGGTCACGCTCGCGAAGACGCTCGGCGGCGGCCTGCCGGCGGGGGCGATCGGCGCCAGCGAGCACGTGATGAGCGTCGTCGAGGACGGCAGCGTCTACCAGGTCGGCACCTACAACGGCAACCCGCTGACGATGGCGGCCGCGCGTGCGAGCCTCGAGCAGGTGCTCACGGCGGATGCCTATCGCCACCTGGACGCGCTCAACGAGCGCATCCTCGCGGGCTGCGAAGCGGTGATCGAGCGCCACCGGCTTCCCGGCTACGCGGTCGGCATCGGCTCGAAGGGCTGCGTCACCTTCTCCCCCACGCCGATCGTCGACTACGAAAGCTTCAAGGCCAACCAGGACGTCCCGCTGACCGAACTCGCCTGGCTGTGGAACATGAACCGCGGCATCTACATGACGCCGGGTCGCGAGGAGGAGTGGACGCTGTCGGTGACGCATACCGACGAGGCGGTTGACACCTACGTGCGTGCGTTCGACGAGATGGCGGCCGCGCTCGCGGCGTAGGATCTGCGTGACGTGCGTCGCTCCGCGCTCCTCGCGGCCGAGTCTCGGCCGCTGGAGAGCGACACGGGCGCCGAGGCGCCGCCTGACTCAGTATTACGGCGCGAGGACACCGGGGGGGCCAGTGTCCTCGCGCCAGGCCAGCGCGAGGGGAGCCAGGAGAGGCCTCGGCGCTGTCCTGAACGGTGACCACGGTGGGGCCGTCACCGCTCAAGCCTTCGAAAGCTTTCGTCATCAAGACGGAATCGCGGCCAGCGTCCGCTGCAGTCGGGGACAGTCGCCCTGACCTGTCCGCCGTGCGTTTGCGCTCCGCGAACGAGCTCACGCGACACAGTGCCAACACGAACGCAGCGATTGCGAGCCAAGTGAAAGCGATCACGATTACGAGCACGATGCAACTCCGCAGGTGGCCGACGCGCCGGCTGAACGTAGAGAGCCTTTGGGGCACTTCGCGAGCATCTCGTGTCTTTCAAACGAGGGCTGCGCGGACCAAAGACGTCGGCCAACATGTGACCATTGAGCTGCTCCGCTACGGAAAGCGCAATCCCAGATACGGACCGTGTCCCTAAAATTGGATCGCGGGCGTGATCATAGCACACGAGGACCGACCTGCGCCTCGCCGGCATGTGATCTCGCCTCAGCGCGCCGATGGCAGCGCCTCCATGACAGGTATAGGACGGCCCAGGTGGTAACCCTGTCCGTAATCGACGCCGTGCGCCTTCAGCGCCTCGACTGTCTCTTGATCACCCACGAACTCCGCGACCGTGTGCTTGCCCAGCCCGTTTGACATCTGCACGATCGAATCGAGTATCAACTGGTCGGTGGTGCTGGCGGGCAGATTGCGTATGAACTCTCCGTCGATCTTGACGTAGTCAAAAGGAATGTGCTTGAGGTAATAGAAGGAGCCGAACCCTGCGCCGAAGTCGTCGAGTGCGAAGTGACAACCGAGCGACTGCAGCTGGTTTGCAAAGCCTCGCGCTCGGTCCATGTTGGCGATGGCGGCGGTCTCGGTAACCTCGAGGGCGAGGCACGCTGGGTCGATCCCGGAGCTGGCGAGTCCGCGCTCGATCAGCCCAAGAAGCTCCTGGGCCCCGACTGAACGCCCTGAGATATTGACTGCCAGACGCACCTCACGCCCCCAGTCCCGTTGCTGTGCGAGCAGTTTCAACGCCTCCCCCAAAACCCACCGGTCGATGTCGAGGATCAACCCGGAACGCTCGGCCGTGTATAGAAACTGCGAGGGAAGTATCAGTTCCCCCTCGTTTCCGGGCAGTCGCAGCAACAGCTCCCACTGCGCGACGGTGTCGGTGGCGAAATCGACGATCGGCTGGCAGTAGAGCTCGAACAACCCGCCCTCGACCGCGCGCCTGACGCGCTCAGCCCACGTGACCCTGGCGTTGGGATGCTCGTGGGTGGCCGGACTTGCGAGGACCACTCGGTCCTTGCCGGCGTCCTTGGCCGCGTACATGGCGCTGTCAGCGTCAATCAGGATGTCGTCGGCCGTCACGCTCTCAGCGGGCCTGTCGAACCAGTTGATGCCGATGCTGAGGGTCACCGCGCGGCCTCCAGCAAGCGACACGCCGGAGCCGTCCCTGACCGAGCTAACGAGGCTCGTGGAAAGGCTTTGCGCCTCCTGCGAGCTGGTTTGGGGAAGCAGGACCGCAAACTCGTCGCCACCGAGACGGGCCAGGGCGTCCGTCTCGCGCAGACGTTCGCCGAGGACACGCGCAACCTCGCTTATCACCTCGTCGCCGGCGTTGTGTCCGAGGGTGTCGTTCACCAACTTGAAGTTGTCGAGATCGAGGAACAGCACCGCACCGCGTCCCCCATAGCGACGTGAGTAGGCCATCTCGTGGGTAAGTTCACGGAGGAAGCCTCGGCGATTCAGCAGCCCGGTGAGCGGATCGTGCTCGACGAGATGCCCGAGTTCGCCCTCGTAGCGCTTGCGTTCGTCGATGTCCTGCATCTGCCTTATGCAAAAAAGCGGCGTTCCGCCGTGGTCGCGCACCAGCGAGGCATTGATCGTGACCCATACGGCGTGATGCTCGTAGTGGAGAAGGCGCTGTTCGAGCTGAAAGCCCTCCAGCTCGGCAGCGTTGAGGCGCACCATCGCCGCGAGGTCGGTGGGTGCGTCGTCCGGATGGACGAGGGTCGCGGTGTCGGCCCGCTCGAGCCACTCACGAGAATATCCGGTGAGCTTGCAGAACGCACGATTGACCCGAAACATCCGGCCGGCCGTCGCGGGGTCGACGCTGACGAGCGCGGCGCCGATTGGAGCGTCCTCGAACGCGCGCAGCAGATAGCTGTCGATCCCAGGGCGACCCAATTCCCGCCCAAGGTCCATCCGGCGATCCCACTCGATCGTCGAGACACCGACGATCGCTCCTGAGGAGCTCTTGATGGGCGACATCTCCACAGTCACGCCCTTGACGACACCATCCTTCGGGAGGCGCTCGGTGTCGTAGGAGTCGCTGAGCCCTCCGAGCAGCGACGCTTTGACAGCTTTGTCTTCCCAGTCCCAGCTCGTGCTCGGCACGAGCGACCTCATCGACCGGCCAACCACCTCGTTCGCCGAGAAGCCATATCGGCGCTCGGCGCTCGAGTTCCAAGTCGCGATGACCCCGTTTGGGTCCTGTACCACGACTGCAGGATCGAGTGAGTCGAGGATCGCAGTCGCTGCGATCCCAGCCATTGCTCGACCTCGCCATGGGATTCTCAGGCGATCGAGTGCTCCACGGGGATGCCTCGTAGCAGCTGCGCCTGCGTGAGCCGATGACATGGGTTCCTCCTCGACGAACACCCGTATCCAGGCTCAGTCCGCGAGTGCGCCCCACGTCGTGGGACCGCTACCACGTCCAACGGCCGACAACCGATCAACGAGCCACCCACGGCAACTCAGCGATCTGTCAGAGCCGAAGTTTAGCACGACCGACGACGGTAGGTCGATATCGTCTTGATGGTTGGACTTTGCCGATGATCAATCGGCTTGACGTGAAGTTCGACTGGCTAGTATTCTGCCCCCGTGCCGGTCGTTGATGAGCTGGCTGTTAGGAGGCGCACGTAACGGTGGTAATGAGTAGATCGTCGCGGCATCGCGCGCATGAAGTTGCGTGAAGTGAGAAGCGGTGGATAGGCCTCCAGAGGACAGCGCCACCTCAGGTATCCCCGGAAACGCTGGACGCCTGGCCGGGGGGCATCTGCTGGCGACAATCTCGACCAGCATTGTGAGCATCCTGCGGGAGCATTACGGCCGCGGTCCGATGAAGGCCAAGACCTATGTCCTCGACGACATCGTCGTGGTGGTCATGCGCGGTAGCGGCTTCACCCCCCTCGAGCAGACGATCATGGACAGCGGCGAGCCCGATCGTGTGATCGCCATGCGCGAGGACTTCCAGCGCGTGATGGCCGAGCGCTACAGAGAGGTGATACACGAGCTCACCGGCCGACAGGTCGTCGCGTTCCTCAGCCAGGCGCACGTCGAACCGGACATCACAATGGAGATATTCTTCGTCGACGGTCCCCTGGCCGGTTTCGGCGCGGTTGAGATCATCGAGCCCGAGTAGCCGAGTCGATTTCGGCCGACGGGTGAATGAGCGGCGCTCAGGGCGCCAGCCGCTCGGCAAAGAAAGACAGAATCTCGTCGCGCGCCTCAGTCGTCGGCTGGCCCGCTTCGTCGATCAGGTGGGCGGTGACGACGCTGTGCGGGCTCGCGACGACATGCTCGAAGAACGGGGGCGTCTCGCCGTTGGCTGCGCTGTCGGGGAGCACGCGCGCTATGAAGCGCTCGCCGAGCGCCTCCGAGTAGGCCGCGAACCGCTGCGCCCTGCAATGCCGGTCGCCATTGAAACGGTAGGCCATCACGGTCAGGTCCTCCTGCTCCAAGCGCTCGCGAACCGCGGCGAGCTCCTCGGGGGAGATCTCCAGCCCCGCGGGGTCATCGAGCGGGAGCGAGGGCTGGGACAGGACCGGCGCGAGCACCGCTGGCTCGAGCATCATCGTCAGCGCGAAGTTGCCCGTGAAGCACATCCCGATTGCGCCAACGCCCGGACCACCGCACTCGCCGTGCGCGAGGCGCGCGAGTGAGCGCAGCCACTGTGTCACCGGACTGGAAGCGTTCGCAGCGAAAGCGCGAAACTCGGCGCTCATACAAGCCCGCTGCAAAACTGCGCCGCCCTCCTCCACCCCGGGCACCGCGCCGTCTCGGCCGAACAGCGAGGGCATGTACACGGTGAAGCCCGCGTCTCTGACCCAGCGACTGAAGCGGGCGACGTGCGGGCTGATGCCGGGCATCTCGCTCATCACGATCACGGCGGGGCCGCTGCCGGCGATGTGCACCACCTTGGTCACGCCCTCCAAGGCGATTGGGCGCGGGTCGAAGTCATCCAGCGGATCATCTGCTTCGCGCTCCCGGTTCGGCATGTTCAGGCTCCTCTCGCTCGATCAGTCGAGGAAACATAGACTGGCACCCGCGCCCGGCGTGCCGCCGGCGTGCGCCGCGTCGTTTAGGCTGCGCAGCGCAAACGCTCGACGGTCAGAGACCTGGAGCGCTCCGATCGTCATGGAAGCCGACGCTCCACCCATCACCCCTGTCGACTGCCTCGGTGTGGTCGAGGACGCGATCGCGCGTACCGACGAAACGCTCGAGCTGGCGACGCGCCATCTGGACCCCTCGCTCGTGGACGTGCTCAGCATCCTCGGCTTCGACGAGGAGTACGCGTCCGCTCAGGGTTCCTACCTGTATAACGCGAGCGGCCGCGCGTTCCTGGACTTCCACACCGGTGAGGGCTTCGCCAGCCTCGGCCACAACCATCCGGACGTGCGCGAGGTCCTGCAGGCGACGCTCGCGGCCGACCTCCTCGACGGCGTCCAGATCCACTACTCGCCCCTGGCGGGGATGCTCGCGCAGGAGCTCTCGCAGCGCCTGCCGCCGGGTCTCGAAGCCGTGTTCTTCGCGAGCACGGGCGCGGAGGCGGTGGACTCCGCGATGAAGTTCGCGCGCGCGGCGACGGGCCGGCCGCGGTTGATCTCCTGCGACTCGAGCTTTCACGGCGTCACGCTCGGACCGTTGTCGCTGGTCGGGGACGACTTCTTCAAGGAGGGCTTCGGCCCGCTGCTGCCGGGTTGCGAGCGCGTCCCCTTCGGGGATCTCGCGGCACTCGAGGCGCAGCTGCGTGCGAAGGACGTCGCGGCGTTCATCGTCGAGCCGATCCAGGGCCGGATGGTGGCGCTGCCGCCCGCGGGGTACCTGCGGGGGGCGCAGGAGCTGTGCCGGCGCTACGGCACGATGTTCGTCCTCGACGAGATCCAGACCGGGCTGGGACGCACCGGCAGCTGGTTCGCGCTGGAGCAGTGGGAGCTCGAGCCGGACTTCGTGCTGATCGGCAAGGCGCTCAGCGGCGGCTACATGCCCGTCGCGGCGATGGCGACGCGCCGTGAGATCTACCAGAAGGCCGTGGGGACGCTCGAGCGCTCCTACGTGCACCAGTCGACGTTCGGGCGCAATCGCCTGTCGATGGCCGCCGGCCTTGCGACCCTGAGGATCATCGAGCGCGATGGCCTGGTCGAGCACGCAGCGCGCGTCGGCGCCGTGCTGCGCGACGGGCTCGCCGAGTTGCAGGAGCGCTACGAGATGATCAAGGAGGTGCGCGCCAGCGGCCTGATGATCGGGATCGAGCTCGGCGCGCCCAGCGCCCGCGTCGCCCGGCTCAACTGGCGGCTGATCCACATGGCCAGCGAGGGGCTGTTCCCGCAGCTGATCGTGATCCCGCTGCATCGCGACCACGGCGTGATCACGATGGCGGCCGGCAAGAACGACGTGATCAAGCTGCTGCCGCCGCTGACGCTGTCCGAAGACGAGGCGCACAGCTTCCTCACGGCGCTCGACGCCGTGCTCGCCGAGTGCCACGGCAGCTCGAGCCGAAACTTCGCGGTCGTCCGCGAGATCGCGCTCACGACCCTGCGCCGCCAGGCACGTACGAAGTTCCGGTGACGCGCTGCCTGGTCACGGGCGCGAGCGGCTTCATCGGCGGGCGCCTGGCCGAGCGCCTTGTGCAGGAGGGCCACTCCGTGCGCTGCCTCGTGCGCGCGAGCAGCGACACATCACGCCTGCAGCAGCTCGACGTCGAGCTCGTGCGCGGCGACCTCACCGACGCGGATTCGCTCGCCACAGCGGTCGCCGGATGTGAGTACGTCTGCCATTGCGCCGCGTTCGTGTCCGACTGGGCCACAACCGCCGAGATCGCGAGCGTCAACGTCGGCGGCACGCGCGACCTGCTCGAGGCATCGGTGGCGGCATCGGTGCGGCGCTTTGTGCATCTGAGCACCACCGACGTCTACGGCTACCCCGGCGGGCGCGAAGTCGACGAGACCTACGCCGCGACGCGCTTTCGCAACTGGTACGCACAGACGAAGCTGGAGGCGGAGTCCGAGGTCCGGCGCAGCGCCGCCGCCGACGCTTCGCTCGAGACGGTCGTGCTGCGTCCGGCGACCGTGTATGGCCCCGGCTCGAAGGAGGTGATCGGCGAGATCGCACGCGCGATCCGTGGCCGCCACATGCTGCTGATCGATCGCGGGCGCGCGCTCGCCGGTCTGTGTTACGTCGAGAACCTGCTCGATGCCGTGCTACTCGGGCTGCGCCATGCAGCCGCCCCCGGACACGCCTTCAACGTCAGCGACGGCGTCGAGGTCACGTGGAGAGCGCTCGTCGATGATCTCGCCGATGGTCTCGGCGCACCGCGGGTCCGCTGGAGCGTGCCGTATTGGCTTGCGAGCGGCCTCGGCACGGCGCTCGAGCTCGGCTACCGCGCGCTGCGCACAGCCACCGGGCTCAGCGTCCCGCCGCTGCTCTCGCGCCAGGCGGTGCAGGTGCTTGGCTGCAATCAGGACTTCAGCGCTCGCAAGCTGCGCGAGACGCTCGGCTGGGAGCCGCGCGTCGGCTACGGCGCCGGCCTGGAGGCGACGCTCGCCTGGCTGCGCGTCAGCTCTTGACGAGCTTTTCGATCGCTTCGTCGAACGCACCCGATTCGGTCAGCGAGCTCGGTTCGAAGCGCTTCAGCGCGCCGCCCGAGCGGCCGATCAGGAACGCCGGAGTGCCGTCCAGACCAGCACTGTTGGCCGCCTGCCCGTCGCTCGCAACCTGGTTGGCGAGCGCACTTTCACCACGGGCGCTCATCCACGCCGACAGGTTCAGTCCGGGCACCTGTTTGGCGATGCCCTGGATGTAGCTCTCGGTGGCATAGCCGGTGTCCTCTTCACCCTGCTCGTGGTAGAAGGTCTCGACGAAGTCCCACAGCTTGTCCTGCTTGCCGGCCGCCAGCGCGGCGACCTGCTGAGCCTTGAACACTTCCGCTTCGCGCGTGGCGGTCTGGAGCGAGCGGTATTCAACCTTCAGCTCGCCGCCGCGGACCCACTTCTGGACGATCCCGGGCAGCGCCGACAGCGTGAACTCACGACAGACCGGGCACTCGAGATCGCCGAAGTACTGCAGCGTGACGGGCGCGGCGGGATTGCCAAGGACGTTTCCGTTCTGTGCGATGCCGCGCAGCTCGGTGCTGATTTCACTGTCAACGGCCCGCTGTCCTGGAGCCTGCGGTATTCCGGACTTGCGCCCACCGCCGGTGGCGACCAAGACCGCGACGATCCCCACGACGACGACCGCGAGCACGACCCCGAGCTGCTTGAGCCGCCTCCGCCTGAGTGCACTTGCCGCCAACGCCTGCTCGGCCGCCTTACGCTCGGCGCGTGCCGCCTCGCGGCGCTGCTTGCGTGACAGCTCCGCTTGTCCCTCGCCGATTCCCGTGGAACTCATCGAGCGAATTTGTACACCTCGCAAATCAAGCGCTGCTAATTAATGTTCAATGCGCCCTAAAGGTGATCTGCTAGCGCGGCAGGTGAAACGGGACGCTGGTGACGACGATCTTGGGCAACGGCCGCAGCGCGCGTCGCAGCCGCGGGGCGATCTGGCTGTGCAGCGCCCGCTGCCACCATCGCCGCACGACGAGTTCCGGGAGGATCACCGTCAGCGTCAGCTCGGGGCGCAGGCGGTGCAATGACTCGATGTAGTTGACCATCGGGGCGACGATCGCGCGATACGGTGAGACGACCAGCTCGAGCGGCAGGTGATCGCCCCAGGTGCGCCAGTATTCGCGAAAGCGCTCGGCCTCCTCTTCGGCGGGGCTGACGTGCAGCACGAGCACCGGCTGCTCCAGCGACGCGGCGTAGGCGAGCGCGCGCATACTGGCGAGGTCGAGCGAGGAGATCGCCACGAGGATCAGGTGGTGAATTTCAGCGGGCGTCTCCTCCGTCTCCCCTCCGCGCTGCGCCGACTCGCCGTCGCTCGCGGCGCCGACGGCCTCGCCCCCGTACGGCACGATCGAGTGCGGGGGCACCTCGATCGCGTGCGGGTGCAGCGCGGTCGCTTCGGCGACCGCCTCGTAGTGGCGGCGGATGGCATTTGCGCCGGCGACGAACCCGACGACCACCAGCAGTGAGACCCACGCCCCCTCGGTGAACTTCGTGATCGCGGCGGTGATGAACACGATCGCCGATAGCAGCGCGCCGGTGGCGTTGATCGCGAGGCTTCTGCGCCAGTGCGGGTCGCGCAGGCGCCACCAGTGCATCACCATCCCCGTCTGGGACAGCGTGAATGCGAGGAACACACCGATGGCGTACAGCGGTATCAGCGGTGCGGTCTTGCCGCCGAAGCCGACGAAGATCACCAGCGCGGCCGCCGACAGCAGGATGATGCCGTTGCTGAACGCCAGCCGGTCGCCCATCCGCAGGAACAGCCTCGGCGCCTGGAAGTCCCGCGCGAGCAGAAACAGCACACGCGGGAAGTCGTTGTAGGCGGTGTTGGCGGCGAGCAGCAGGATCGCAGCGGTGGAGGCCTGCAGCACCGGATACATGAAGCCCGACCCGAAGCTGCGGTGGGCAAGCTCCGAGAGGATCGTTTCGTTGGCGCTCGGGACGACCCCGGTGAGCTGCACCAGCGCGATCGTGCCGACGAACAGCGCCACCAGCAGCCCGACCATCCACGTCAGCGTGGTGCGCGCGTTGCGCCACTCGGTCGGCTTGAACACCGGCACCGCGTTGGAAATCGCCTCGATGCCGGTCATCGCGGTCGAGCCGGACGAGAAGGCGCGCAGGATCAGCAGCACGCTGACCCCCTCGATCGCCGTCAGCGGCGGCCTGGGTGTGGCGTGGAAGCTGCGCCCGCCGGCGTCGATCAGACCGACCGCGATCAGCACGAACATCGCGAGGATGAACACGTAGGTCGGCGCCGCGAACAGCGCCCCGGCCTGGCGCACGCCGCGCAGGTTGCCGGCGAGCAGCACCACGATCACCGCCACACCGATCGCGACCCTGTCCGGCGCCAGCGACGGGACCGCGGAGGTGACGGCTTCGAGTCCGGACGCCACGGACACGGCGACCGTGAGGATGTAGTCGGTCGTCAGGCCGGCTGCGGCGATCAGCCCGGGCATGCGCCCGAGGTTGTCGGTGGCGACGATGTAGGAGCCGCCCCCGTGCGGATAGGCGCGGATCGTCTGCCTGTAGGAGGCGCCGACGGCGAGCATCAGGAAGGCGATCGCGGCGGAAATCGGCACTGAGTAGCGCAGCCCCCCGCTGCCGGCCAGCACGAGCACCGCGAGCATCGCTTCCGGGCCGTAGGCGACCGAGGACAGCGCATCGGCGGACAGCACCGGCAGCGCGACCAGCTTGCGCATCCGCTCGCGGGCGATCGCGCTGCTGCGCAGCGGCGGTCCGAGCAGCACACGGCGCAGAGCGGTGCCCACACGCGCATCGGGCGAGGGCGAGACATCCGCGTCGCCCGTCGCCTCGACCCCGGTCAGCGGCCCGCTCTCGACGGGCACGAAGCGCCCGAAGCGGCTCGGGCGGATGTCGGTCGCGGCCGGGAACACGCCCAGATTGGGGTCGATCGGCAACGCGCGTCGCCACCGCTCCGGCGTGGCGCAGACTCGCCCCCACTCGCGCCCCACCTCCTTGAGGACACCGAGCTGGCGCGCGTCGAGCCGCGCCAGCTGCGCGTCGGGACTCGGAGCGCTCTGTTCGGGCGAGCTCACGGCGCGTAACGCTAGAGGTTCGACCCCGCCGCCAGCCCCGCTAGAGGTTCAACTCCAGTACCTTCAACGACCGTGACACTGCAGGAGCTCGAACAGGCGGTCGCGGACGGGACGATCGACACGGTGCTGCTCGCCCTGACCGACATGCAGGGGCGCCTGCAGGGCAAGCGCCTGACGGCGAGCCATTTCCTCGGGGAGGTCGTCGAGCACGGTGCCGAGGGCTGCAACTACCTGCTGGCGGTGGACGTCGACATGCGCACGGTCGACGGCTACGCGATGTCCTCGTGGGAGGGCGGCTACGGCGACATGGTGCTGACGCCGGATCTCGCGACGCTGCGCCCGGTGCCCTGGCAGGAGGGCACGGCAGTGTGCCTGGCCGACGTCGCCTGGCCCGACGGCTCAGACGTCGTGGCCTCCCCGCGCCAGATCCTGCGCGGACAGCTCGCACGGCTGGCCGAGCGCGGCTGGAGCGCCAACGCGGGCACCGAGCTCGAGTTCCTGGTCTTCAACGACACCTACGAGCAGGCGTGGCAGAAGGGCTATCGCGAGCTGAGCCCGGCGAACCTGTACAACGTCGACTACTCGCTGCTCGGCACCGCGCGCGTCGAGCCTCTGATCCGGCGCATCCGCAACAGCATGGTGGCGGCGGGGATGGTCGTCGAGGACTCAAAGGGCGAGTGCAACTTCGGCCAGCACGAGATCAACTTCCACTACGCCGACGCGCTGCGCACCGCCGACGAGCACTCGATCTACAAGAACGGCGCCAAGGAGATCGCAGCGCAGGAGGGCGTGGCGATCACGTTCATGGCGAAGTTCGACCAGCGCGAGGGCAACTCGTGCCACATCCACTTCTCGCTGGCCGACGCGGCGGACCCATCCTCCCCGCTGTTCGCGCGCGAGCAGGCGCTGTTCCGCTCGTTCCTGGCCGGTCAGCTGGAGTGCCTGCGCGAGCTGACGCTGCTGCTCGCACCACACGTCAACTCCTACAAGCGCTACGCAGCCGGCAGCTTCGCCCCGACGACCGTCGCGTGGGGCCACGACAACCGCACGTGCCCGCTGCGCGTCGTTGGCCACGGCCCGTCGCTGCGCTTCGAGAACCGGGTGGGCGGCGCCGACCTCAACCCCTACCTGGCGCTCAGCGCGATCATCGCCTCGGGACTGCACGGGATCGACGCCGGCCTCGAGCTCGAGCCGGCGCTCGAGGGCAGCGCGTACACGGCGGACGAGCGCCCGCGGCTGCCGACGACGCTCGCACACGCGCGGGAGCTGTTCGCGGCCAGCGACGTCGCTCGGGCCGCGTTCGGCGAGGACGTCGTCAAGCACTACTTGAACGCGGCCGACGTCGAGCTCGAGACATTCAACACGGCCGTGACAGACTGGGAGAGGGTGCGCGGCTTCGAGCGTTTGTAATCAGCAGGGGGAACCAGGAGCATGGATGGCGAGCGGATCTAGGGATCGGGCGACAGCCGCGACGGTGACGCTGCCGAGCGCGGTGTTCGGACCGGTGCGCTCGCAGACTGCGTTCGAGGAGACCGTCGATCGCCTGGGAACGGCGATCAAGCTCGGGCTGCTGGCGCCCGGCGCACAGCTGCCGGCCGAGCGCGAGCTGTGCGCGCGCCTCGGGATTGCGCGTTCGACGTTGCGCCAGGCGCTGACGGCGCTCGGCCAGAGCGGCCACGTGTTCGCGACACGCGGCCGCGGCGGCGGGACGTTCGTGTCAGATCCGCAACCGCCGGCCGATCCGCCCTCGCAGCAGATGCTCGATCGTTGGCGCGAGACGTGCGACCAGCGCTTGGCGGTCGAGCTCGGGGTGGCGGTGCTGGCCGCTGAACGCGCCGCGCGCGCGGACCTCGACACGCTCGATGAGCTCGCGGCGACGCTCGAGGCGACGCTCGAGGACTTCGTCGCCTACCGCCAGGCGGACGTGCGCCTGCACGTCGCGCTCGCCGAGGCGACCCGCTCGGCCCAGCTCGTGCGAGCGATGACCGAGGCGCAGGGTGCGATGACCGACCTGATCTCCTACATCGCCCACCCGCCGCAGGTGCTCGCCTCCTCGAACGCCCAGCACCGCCGGCTGTTGGCAGCGGTCCGCGAGCGCGACGCAATGCGCGCGGTGCGCGTCATGAGCGAGCACCTGCAGGGCACCGAGCACATCCTCGCGGGGCTGCTCCCGGGCGGCTGAGATGTGGGGCGGTTCGGACCGCACATGAGGGGATGAGCTGTTGGGGATCGCACATGTGCGATCCCCCGGACGGCGCATGCGCCGTCCGTAGACAAGCCGCATGCGGCTCGTCTGGGTGGGCACATGTGCCCACCCCACTGCAAGCTTGAGCGACGATGCGGCTTTGGCCAGCTGTCCGCCTCGAAGCTCGCGATTTGCGGCAACCGCACTTGACACCCGTCCGCGATCGAGCGTATTGTCACGATTGAAGGACGGACAACCAAACCTTTTCTTCGAGGGGGAGCCGATGAGCACAACCGCCGAGAACTTGACCGCGGACGAGCAGCGCCTTGCGGAGCTGGGCTACAAACAGGAGCTGAAGCGTGGCTGGAGCGGTTTCTCCAACTTCGCGATCTCGTTCTCGATCATCTCGGTGCTCGCCGGCTGCTTCACCACCTACGGCCAGGCGCTCAAGAACGGTGGCCCGATCGCGATCTCGATCGCGTGGCCGCTGATCAGCGTGTTGATCCTGATGGTCGCGTTCTCGATGTCCGAGCTGGCCTCGGCGATGCCGACGGCCGGAGGCATCTACTACTGGGCGTCAAAGCTCGGTGGCGCGGGCTGGGGTTGGTTCACGGGCTGGTTCAACCTGATCGGGCTGGTGGCGGTGGTCGCGTCGGTCGTTTACGTGAGCGCGACGTTCCTGGTGTACCTGCTCGGCCTCTACAACGTGCACTTCATCTTCGACTTCGCGAAGGCGGCGGCGGGGACGAACGTCCACTACACGGCCCACGTGGAGTTCGCGGTGTTCGGGGCGATTCTCCTGCTCGACCTGCTGACCAACGTCTTCTCGAGTCACCTGGTGTCGCTCTTCAACGCGGTCTCGGTGTGGTGGCACGTGATCGGCGTAGCCGTGATCGTCGTGATCCTGATCGCAGTGCCGAGCAACCACGCGAGCCTCTCCTACGTGTTCGGGCACCGTGCCAACGTGTCGGGCTTCAGCAACAGCATGTACTGGTTCTACGTGCTGCCGCTGGGCTTCCTGCTGACGATGTACACGATCACCGGCTACGACGCCTCGGCGCACGTCTCCGAGGAGACGAATGACGCCGCGCAGGCGGCGCCGAAAGGCGTGTGGCGCTCGGTCTTCTACTCGGCGGTGATCGGCTGGATCGTGCTGCTGGCGATCACGTTCGCGATCCAGAAGAGCCACGAAGGCGAAATCCTCAAGGCGGGTTATCCGGCGCTGACGATCTTCACATCCGCACTGAGCTCCTCGGCGGCGAAGGCCGTGATCCTGATCTCGACCGTGGGGCAGCTCTTCTGCGGCGTCGCCTGCTGCACCAGCGCCTCGCGCATGACGTTCGCGTTCTCGCGCGACGGCGCCGTGCCCGGGCACAACCTGTGGCGTCGCCTGGGCAAAAACAAGACGCCCACGTGGTCGGTGCTGTTCGTGGTCGTGTTCGCGGCGATCGTCACCTTCCCGGCCTACTTCCCGAACAAGCTGGGCACACCTGTCGCGTTCCTCGCGGTCACCTCGATCTCGGTGATCGGCCTGTACATCGCGTACACGATCCCGGTGTTCCTGCGCTGGCGGATGGGCTCGGAGTTCAAAGCCGGCCCGTGGACGCTCGGCAAGAAATACAAATGGATGAACCCGATCGCGTTCACCTGGGTGGGGCTGTGCGTGATCATCTTCTGCCTGCCGTTCGCCCCTGCGGGCGTGTTCTTCAAGAGCGGGTTCGAATGGTCGGCGGTGAACTACGCGCCGCTCGTGACGATCGGCGTGATGCTCGCCGTGACGATCTGGTACGCGGTTTCCGCGAAACGAACGTTCAAGGGCCCGGTCCGTACGATCGACGAGATCGACTCGTCGATCTCGCTGCCCGACATCGCTCAGGCTCCTTGAGCGGCCGGCTCGCAGTTCTCGAGCCGGCAACGGAGACGGTGCTGGCAGTCCTCGCGCGCGCCGGCGTCGAGGAGGTCGACGAGGCGGTCGCGCGCGCGAAGGCGGCACTGCCGGCGTGGCGGGCGCTTGCCCCGGGTGAGCGCGCGCGGCTGCTGTACGCGCTGACCGACGCGCTGAGCGCGCATCGCGAGGAACTGGCGGTACTCGAGGCGCGCAACGCTGGCAAGGCGATCGCTGACGCGCGCGGCGAGATGGGCATGGTGGTGGACACGTTCCGCTACTACGCCGGGGCGCCCGAGCGGCTGCTCGGCGACACGATCCCGGTGGCGGGCGGCCAGGCGTTCACCGTGCGCGAGCCCGTCGGCGTCGTCGGCCTGATCACGCCGTGGAACTTCCCGCTGACGATCGCCGCGTGGAAGCTCGCGCCGGCGCTGGCTGCAGGCAACACGGTCGTGCTGAAGCCCGCAGAGCTGACGCCGCTGACGGCGCTGCGCTTCGCCGAGCTGGCACGCGAGGCGGGGATCCCCGACGGCGTCGTGAACGTCGTCGTGGGGCCGGGCTCGACGTGCGGGCAGCGCCTGGTTGAGCACCCCGACGTGGCGAAGATCGCGTTCACCGGCTCGACCGAGGTGGGCCGTTCGATCGCCACCGGCGCGGCCGCTTCGATCAAGCGCGTGACGCTCGAGCTGGGCGGCAAGTCGGCGAACATCGTGTTCGCCGACGCCGACCTCGAGGCCGCTGCTGCGGCGGCGCCGCCGGCGGTGTTCGGCAACGCCGGCCAGGACTGCTGCGCGCGCTCGCGCATCCTCGTGCAGGAGAGCGCGCTCGAGCGCTTCCTCGAGCTGCTCGAGCCCCACGTGACGGCGCTGAGGGTCGGCGATCCGCTCGATGAGCAGACGCAGATGGGGCCGCTGATCTCCGCCGGCCAACGCGACGCGGTCGCCTCGTTCCTGGACGGGCAGGCGCCGGTGGCGTTCCGCGGCAGCGCACCGGATGGGCCGGGGTTCTGGTTCGCGCCGACGGTCCTCTCCCCTGTGCGCGCCGACGACCGTGTCGCCCAGGAGGAGGTCTTCGGGCCGATCGCGGCGGTGATCTCGTTCACCGACGAGGCTGACGCGATCCGCCTGGCCAACGATACGATCTACGGCCTGTCGGGCTCGATCTGGACGCGCGACGGTGCACGGGCGTTGCGCGTCGCCCGCGCGGTGGACACGGGTGTGCTGTCGATCAACGCCAACACCTCGGTGCGGGTGAGCACCCCGTTCGGGGGCTTCAAGCAGTCGGGGTACGGGCGCGAGCTCGGTCCGCACGCGCTGGAGGCATACACCGAGGTGAAGACGATCTTCTACGCGACCGAGGAGCGATGAGACGTCCTGTGTCAACCTTTTTGTGCGAGGAGTTTGTTGAGGGCGTTGTGTTGGGTGGGGTTGTAGGGCGTGTGGTCTTGCCAGCAGCGCC
>Ga0210388_10000173_pt1 | contig 65311 bp, 55 predicted proteins | sample IncBWC19OmetaG_FD_155485 | JGI IMG/M metagenome (GOLD analysis project Ga0210388, IMG submission 155485) | Forest soil microbial communities from Barre Woods Harvard Forest LTER site, Petersham, Massachusetts, United States - Inc-BW-C-19-O ... | reverse complement strand
TGCCACGTTGGCGGCCGGTTCGATTCCCATCACGGGTACATCTTGGCGCGCAAAATATTGCAGAAGATAGCCGTCGTTACTAGCTACCTCAACGACAAAGCTTTGCCTGCCGAGGCCGAGCCGCTTCACCATATGCGCGCAATAGCTCTCGCAATGCTTGAGCCACGAATCCGAATAGGACGAAAAATATGCGTAATCGCTGAAGATGTTCTCCGCGCTCTCATACTCCTCGAGCTGCACCAGAAAGCATCGTTCGCAAACATACGCGTGGAGTGGATAGAAGACCTCCCCACGCTGGAGGTCGGATTCTGACAGGTAAGATTCACAAAGAGGGGACATCCCCAGATCGACAAACGTGCGTGTGAGGGCCGCGCCGCAGAAGCGGCAGGAATTGGTTGCTGTCGGATGCTGCATGTTGGACGCTTCTGCCAATGTGGCCATGGACTGTTAGACTCTCTTGGAGAGACTCGGAACGACAACGCGACTCAAACAAACGAATGCGGATAGACTACCGCCATTCGTGCCACGAGTGCTTGGCTTTCTAAGAAGGAAAACGCAATTGGCCTGCCAAAGCAGGCAGACCCTAATGTCGGCAAACCATTGAATAACATGAGGTTATGTGGAATGAGCTGGACTACCTACTAAATTGGGAAAACGATTACCACTATTTGCCCAGCGCAGGGAACGGTCGAGCTGGCTGGTCGCGACCAGGTTCAGGATGTGTTTCAGGCGGATATAGCGGTCCCCCTCCAGATCCAGGCGTGTCAGCCCGGCGGCCCGGTACGCGTCGTAGAGCTCAAGCGCACCTTGGCGGGCCGTCCATTGAGGGCGAAAACCAGGCAAAACGCGGGCGATTTTTTCGCAATTGATCCGGTAACAGCGTGTGTCTGGGCCGCCACCCGGAGCGTACGCCACGCGACAGCCTGGAACCGTCTCGGAAACAATCGTGGCTAGCTCGCGAATACGGTAGTTTTCCTCCATCCTACCCACATTGAAGGTCTCGTTGTGGATAGCCTCTCGCGGAGCTTCGAGCGCCGCAAGCGCAGCGGCCACAATATCCCGTATGTGTATGATGGGGCGCCAGGGTGTGCCGTCACTCTTAATCAGGACCGTGCCGGTTGTGAGCGCCGAAGCGACGAAGTCGTTCAGCACAATATCCAACCGAAGCCGTGGAGAAGCACCATACGCGGTGGCATTTCTCATGAAAGTGGGGCTGAAACCGTCACTTGCCAGGCGTGCGATATCTCGCTCGGCCAACACCTTGGACTCTCCATAGGGAGTCACCGGATTGAGCGGCGCCAGTTCGTCATGGATCGCTTCGCCGGCGGCGCCGTAGGTGCTGCAGGATGAGGAAAACACAAAGCGTTTCACGCCTGCGGCTTTTGCCAATTCAGCCAACCGAACAGAGGCGCGATGGTTGACGTCATAGGTGAGTTGAGGGTCAAGGTCGCCCAACGGATCGTTCGAAATTGCAGCAAGATGTAGAATGCCGTCGAAGCCATCGAGATCCTTCTGCACGAGGTCGCGGATGTCCTTCCGCACCTCTGGAATGCCCGCTGCCGGCCCCCCCAAATCGCAGCCCGCGAAAAGGTCCGTGTCCAGCCCGACGACTTCGTGACCTGCAGACTGCAAAACAGGTCCAGCGACCGCCCCGATATATCCTTTGTGACCGGTGAGTAGGATTCGCATACGACTCCTTTAGAAAATGATTGTTCAGTGCCTGCAACTATCGAAACAAACCAACCAGCATCTCCGGCCGCGTTCAGGCGAAACATCGAGCGCTATTTGCGTCCATTTTCCGTACCATCCGACAGGAGTCCGTGCTGACACAAAAGCTCAGCAGCCTCAGCGATCCGCGCGAACGGACGACCGGATCGTTCCGCAATGTCGAGCAACGAATGGTCTCCGTCAGAAAGATTCAAGACCCAAAGGCGAGCGTCAATCTCGGATCCAATCGAGCCGCCACCCGTGGAGCGATAGAGGTTCCGGCGCCCCAACTGGGGTTCGCAATACGGGTTCAAATTGATGTACCGCCGATCGTTTTCGAGCACGTCCAAGATCGCTGCGCACACACGGAGTGACCCGGCAAGGCGTTCGGGTTCAACAAACTCCAGATTATCGGCCGACGTGTGGTATTGCGGATAGCTGCCCCAGCGGCTCCGCATGAGACAACCGACCGCGAGATCGAAGCCCGGGGAGCAGTACTGCCGTTCGTCATATCCGTACGGCGAAAATTCCAAAATCTTCGCATCTTCGTCGGAGTGCTTGAGAACATGTGTCGCGGCCCGATCGATCGCCGCATTTCCCTGGCGGCTCTTCTTGTAATGGAATGGACTTTTGTCTCCGACGCCCGTTAGGACCAAACCGTGGCGGATTCTTTCCGCCGTCTCGCGATTTCTCGCCAGCCATGTGATCGCGCCGATCGTGCCGGGAATAAACAAAAATCGATACGAATATCGGAGCTCCTTTCCTGACAAAAGCTGCGCCAAATAGGTAGCCACGGCGATGCCCGAAAGATTGTCATTCGCCAGAGAAGGGTGGCAAGCATGGCAGGAAATCAGGATCTCGTCGCTCGATCGGCCCGGAACGTAACACTCCGCATAAGTCAAATGACCATCTTCGAGATTGGAATCGATACAAACTTCATACTCGCCGTCCTTGAGATCTTCCATTTGACGGTGCGACAGACAAAATCCCCAGGTTTCCTTGTAATAGGAAGTTCGATAGGGTATCCAATCGGGCCTCTCGGGAACAGAGAACAGATGCGATTTGAGTTCACCCAGCGGCATCGTCTTGTGGATCGGTGTGCTGTAATTCAATACATGTAAATTACACTTCTGGAAATCAACGACACGCTTCTTGTCGGGCCCGTTGATGAAGGCGTCTCGAATATTCCATTCCTTTGGTACGGTCCAGTCAAATACAGGAGTGCCACTGGGGACTTCATACGTCCTCAGGGAAATGCAATTTCCGATCATGGATAGGGTTTGCCGGATTCCGTCGCCCGTGATGCTTCGACAGATCGGATATAACTCACGCATAAATCGGTGCATTCCAGTACCGACTTCCGTCGCGTCGCGCAGATCGAGTTCTTTCAGGAAGGTCAATGCTTCACCCGAAATCAGCATACATTCGGTCCCGGTCCGAAATCACACTCACCTTTTCGGGCCATGCGATTCGAAATGCGGGATCATCCCATCGCACCCCCCGCGCTGCGTCAGGGTAATAGAATTCCGACATCTGATAGAAAACTTCCGTGTCATCACTCAAAGTCAGAAAACCGTGCGCACATCCCTTTGGCACATAGATCATGTTGTGAACGTCGTCGGAAAGAACCAAGCTGACCCATTCTCTAAACGTAGCAGACTCAGGACGCAAATCCAGTACTACGTCGTAGATCGCTCCCCGATTGCAACATACTACTTTGGTCTCCTGAAAAGGAGCCGCCTGGTAGTGCATCCCGCGCAAGGTTCCTTTATGGAAGTTATGGGAAATGCTGCACTGCACAAGCTTGCATTCAAGTCCCTGGGCCTCGAATTCCTTTTGGCACCAGGCGCGGGCGAAGAAACCGCGTTCATCACGATTGGGTTGGATCTGAATTTCGAATACACCCGATATCTTGGTTTTCTTAAAAATCATATGGGCGCTACGGACAGGTTGGCGTGCTCCCGGTGCGATGGCCAGCCACATCTAGACCGGCGTTTTTCGGATGCAGTTCCCTTCGGCAGGGCGTCGAAATAGACTGTTGAAAGCGATTCAATGGATCGATTCGGACCGGAACGTGCATCCGTGTGATCGCAGATGATCATAACCCGAAGATGAAGAGTGCCCGACCAGCTGACACCGCGACAACTTGTCGGCCGTCTACTGTGAAGGAAATCGGAGCTGCGCGACTATCCTGTCCCAGAAAAACGCGCCATACCTCACGTCCGGTTGCAGAATCCAACGCGAAGACAAACCCTCCCGAGGCTCCAAATACCAAGCCCCCGCCTGTCGCAAGCAGGCCGCTGTAGGAGCTGTAGGAGACGGTGCCGCCCAGCGGCGGGGAGAAGTATTCCCATTTCTTGATTCCCGTCGAAGCATCGAGAGCGCGAACGACGGGAACCGACGGCGCAACGGGAACAAAGGCGGCTCCACTCCCCATGAATAGCTCTCCGACCTCAGGGGTCATATGGATAGATTTCCTAGACATGGCTGCCCCTTCCGTCGCAGCCACGAATATCAGTCCCTTCTGCTGCTCAAAAGCCGCATTTTCGAAATTCGTGGCGCCGCCACCGCCGGGTCTAATGAGTCTCACGTCACTCGAAACCCCGTCTGCATCGGCCGGGATCGGTCGCCCTGCGGAGTCTAGGCCCTTTGCCCAGTTTTGCTCGACGAAAGGTACACCCACGAGAAATTCTCCAGTAACTCTGTCTAGTACATAGTAAAAGCCATTTCTGTTTGCCCAGCAGATCACTTTCCGACTCTTCCCTTTGATTGGAATGTCCACCAAAATCGGAGTCTGAGCGGAGTCCCAGTCGTGCGTATCGTGGGGCGTGAATTGGAAGTGCCATGCCAGCTTCCCGGTGCTGGCGTGCAACGCGATCACGCTATCTGTATACAGGTTGTCGCCGGGACGATCATCTCCCGGATACGCTGGCGCAGGATTCCCAACGCCCCAGTAGAGAAGATCGAGAGATGGGTCATAGCTACCGGTGGCCCAAGTGGAGCCACCGCCGGTCCGCCAGGCATCACCGCTCCACGTTTCATGGCCGGGTTCCTCTGGGCCGGGAATCGTCTCGAACTGCCATTGCTTCTTACCGGTCTCCGGGTCGTAAGCGGCCAAGAAGCCGCGAATTGCGTACTCGGCTCCAGCAACGCCGACGACGACGGACCGATTTACAATCAGCGGCGCCATGCTAAGCGAGTAACCATGGGAAGGGTCTGCGACCTGAGTCTCCCACACCAGCTTCCCCGTATTCGCATCGAGGCAAACCAAATATCCTTCCATACTGGCTAGATACAAATGATTATCAAGAACGGCGAGACCTCTGTTCACTCGCCCGCAACAAGCCCGCGCCGCAGCAGGAATATTGCGGGCATATCGCCAAATCAGCTCCCCGGTTTTGACATTGATGGCATCCACAGCGATGGTATCGGATGGGGGCTCGGTCGTGAAAATTACGCCGCCAACGACAAGGGGAGTCGCTTCGATCGCCGGCAAGCTCGTATCGAACTGTCGAACCCATCGGATTCGAAGCTGCGATGCGTTTGTGGGAGTAATTTGATTAAGAGGTGTGTAACGGCGACCATCAAGAGAACCCGAGTAAGTCAACCACTCGTCCGTTTTGCTTCCCGCCGAGAGTATTCGTTCACTATCGACCTTAATGTCCAGCTGTGCTCCGGCGGTGCCCAAGCTTGCCAAGCCGGTACGATGGAGTTGTAGCTGTCTCACATATCCTACGAGCTGCCATCGTTCGACCGGGGAAACGGCGGGGGCACGCATTGGGGTGTTGGGGACACCGTCTCTCAGAACTTTGTAAATGGAAAAGTCGCTGTCACCATGCACAAGCCCAAAGCGATTCAGCGCTGGACCAATCGTTCCTTCGGCTCCAGCGTTGCCGTGGCACATCACACATCGCGCACTAAAGAGACTTGAAGCAGCCCGATGATCTACGTCAGTATCGTATGGATTCACTACACTGCCATCGACACTCAATCCCTTCTCGACGTTTTCCAATCCAAAGCCCCCCTGGTGGCGCGACATCTGCCAAAGTTCATTCCAGGACAGCTCGGGAATTCCACCGCGGGCCTTAAGCGCGAATAATCTTACGCGCCACGTAAGCTTTGCGAAGACCTGTCCAGTCGGAACTTCGTTTTTTTTCGACAGTGAGTTCCAGTAGAAGGCCGCGGCAACGGTCAGGGCAATTGCGGCGATCCCCAAAACAAGCGCAACGCGGGCGGCGATGCGTTTTCTCCACCGCCGATCTCCGCGCTCGGCGGGGGAAGGAGCTTCGTTATCGTTGAACTCAGTGGTTCCCATGCGCCCTCGTCTCAAGCTCCCGTGCTACCGATCGAGCGACCGCTTCATCTCATCTGCCGCCAACAGGCTATTCGTAGAATCAAACCAAATCGAGTTCTAACCGATCGTAATGAGGTATCTGCGTGCAGGTATTGCGAGTGCTCAACAAAACGAGCAGGGTCCCCCCCTCAACCGAGTCCGGCATTCGTGAACGGATGGTGATCGGTCACCAAGCGTCCGGCACGAAACACGAGGACAGTATGTCCCGACAGAACAATAAGTGACTCCTGGGACTTGAACTCTTCAACAACCGCACTCCCGAATGAATTTCATCGAGCCATCGGGCTAAGTCCGACGAACGCGCTAAGCGGCTTCGTTCGACGGCCGTAACTCGCTTAATAGTTGCTTAAAAGACATAATCTCCTCTCGTATCGGGCGTATAAGAGCCGAGAGCAAATAAGCTACTGCGAAGCCAAGAGCAACAACCATTAGCTGGAAAAGAATGCGATGGGGTGCAACTATGTGCATCGCAAGCTCAGAGAAACATATGCCGACCAGGCAGGGCACAAATGGATACACGAGTGCTCGTCCAACGCGCTGTAAAGTCAAATTCGTGCCCCGAAAGGTGAAGTGGAGAATCCACGGGAGCATGCCGATCAGAACCAAGGAGCCGGAAAAGGCCACTCCCTTGATCCCAAAAGGCAGGCCGATCGCAAAGCTCCCCAGTACGACTGGAGAAATGAAAAGCAGGAGTTTGAACAGCCGGTCCGACTGGCCGCGACTGACAAGCAACCAGATGGTCGATTCAAGAAACAGTTGCCCAAACGCAGAGACAGCAAGTATCTGGAAAACCGGCGCAGCTTCTCGCCACTGATGTCCAAGTAGCAAGACGATTACCGGGTCTGCGGCGACGAAAAGAAACCCAAAGATTGGTGCGCTGATCCACATGATTAGATTAATGGCGCGCAAGTAGTATCGCGCGACACGCTCTGGATCCCCCTGAATCTTACTGAAGGCGGGGATTGCAACGCTTCCGGCCGGTCCGCTGAGTTGGCGGACTGGCAGCATCAGGAGGTTATAGGCCCTTGAATACAGACCTAAGGGGGCGGCGCCTGAATACCAGCCAATTAATACATTGTCGGCATTCCGGTTCAGATTGAAGATCAGATAGGAAGCTGCAACGTGACCGCCGAAGGCGACCATCGAAGCAACGTTGGCATCGCGACGGGGCGGTCCCGGCCTCCAATCAACCATCCACCACGAAACCGTCATCTGAACAAAATTCAACGTCAACGGAAGAGCGACGATCGCCCAGTAACCGAATCCTCGCCAAGCCATTGCAATAGCGACTGGGACAGCCAAAGCGGAGGATGCCACATCGCGAATCGCTAAGGATGAGAAGCGCATCTGACGTTTTAGTAGGGCTTCGGGTTGCACCCTCAAACCGCCGATGAGGAAGGTAAGAGAAAGCACAACAGTTATGCCAACGAGCCGTGGCTCCCGATAAAACCTGGCAAACACGGGGGCCAGGGAAGCTGTGATCAGGGTTAGTCCCAGCCCGACAGCAAGATTGATCCAAAACAACGCACTAACTTGATCGCGAGTGATCTCTTTGCGCTGGATGGTTGCTTCGGAGAGACCAAGATCCGCGAAACCCTGGGCCAGTATCGTAATTGCAGTAACCATGGCCACCAGTCCGAAATCGATGGGGGTCAGAAGTCTCGCGAGCACCACGGTTGCGACGGATTGAATAAGGAATTGCGCACCCTGTGATGTAAGAGTGAGCATGCCTCCACGAACAGAATGTCCCCTGAGGTCCGCCTGCAAGTGTTCGACGCTAAGGTCATCCGCCAGCGGTTGTCGAGACGACACGTGTTGTCCTCAGGATGCCGATCAAACTGCGAGGAAACAATAACTGGTCGATATTTGTCGCAGTTGTGCCGCTGCAGGGGAGCGCTGACACTTCAATTTCATGACTGAGCCAGCCGCTCCTCAACGAGCTCGCAGATTGCAGGCCCGGTCGTGATGTGCATCTCATCACTCTCGCCGTCGCTTGGGAAGGGACGCGAATGCAAAGGTCGCAAGCCGCTCGCATCCCGCCTCTAGTATTACTCCCCATTCTGGAATCCTAAATGGACCCGCGTCTAGCGACTCATCTCGCGAGTTTCGAGCTTGAACATTGCCTCATCCCAATGACGTAACAGTGAAAATTTTGTTTCTCCTACCCTATCCTGAAAGGCCATTGTAGTCTCACTTCCCAACAGTGGTTTCATCCAGGCGTATTTCCAGCTTAGTCGAGGTTCTTCCAACCGACCTCCAAGCTCGGCCGCCAGACTTTGAACTCTAAAATTGTTGTGTTGATCCGGGTAAAAGGTCCGATACCAATTCTGGAGAAGAGTCACGCATGCCTTTCGAACTCGTTCGGAATCTTCCAGCGAGCGGAGGTAGTGGATCTGAAGCTTCATCGAAACAAGTAGGGACTCTTTCTTTTTATTTGAATTCCCAATGTAGCTGATACGCCCAGAGCCTGACAGCCTGTAGAATACCCTGCCTTCCCGTACAAAGCGGGTGCCTTCCGATTTCAAGAGAACACGAGCGAAATATTCGCCATCTTGATCGTAATGGAGGTGGGTATCCCAAGGACCGGCGGCCTCGGCCAATTCCCTACTTACCAACCAGGTCGCGTTTTGCATGTGCAGATTTTCGCCAAACTTTCTGATGAGCCAATCCGCGGGAGATAGATCCTGCCACAACGAATTAGGAACGAACTTTGCATGGCGGGTTCGGAAATAGAAATAGGCCCAGGGAGACGAAAGCAGCGTGCGTTTACTGTCGCTTTCCCGCAGCGCACCGAGTTGCCTCTCTATTTTGTCGGGGGCCAGCAGGTCATCGGAATCCAACTCCTGGATATAGTCACCCTGGCAAAGACTGTACGCATGATTCACGGCCCCACAAAGGCCCTGGTTCTCGGTGGACACAACTTTGACCCCTTTCGAGGCAAATCTCCGCGCCACTTCAGCTGTCGCATCCGTGGAACCATCGTCCACCACGATAATTTCTTTGTGTCCCCATGTTTGAGCGATCGCGGATTGGATTGTGTACGCGACCCACTTTTCTGCGTTATATGCCGGGATCAGTATCGAGACCAGTGGTTTCATAATATGAAATTCCTATGGCAGCTCGTTAGTACTCGTCAGAATGCTTCCGAACTCAATCGCTTTCGTTTCGATTGGGTGAAGCGGCTGTAAGCTTTTTTGTACGCGGCCAGGAGGTTCAACACCGAGTGCTCCCAAGCAAGTTCCTCTCGGACTCTCTGCTGTCCGAATTCACCCATTCTCTTTCTCGCGTCCGCGTCCTGCAATAAGAGGAGAATCTTGCCAGCGAAATCCTCCATTCCGATCTTCCTGTCCGCATAGAGGGATGCTTCCATGGCGCTGAATCGGCCCTCCTTCATATCGAACTGAACAATCGGCTTGCCGAGCGCCATGTATTCCATGATCTTAATCATCGTCGAAATATCATTCATTTCGCACGGCTTGTCCGGGTTCACGCAAACATCGGCCGTTGAAAGAATCTCAAGCAAAGGGGCGTCAGGAATTCTCCCGGTGAAAGTGACCGTGTCCCGGAGCCCCTTCTCCTCAACCATCTTCCGAAGTCCAGGCAGTCCAGGTCCTCCGCCGACGCACGTGAAATGAATGTCCCGGCGGCCCAAATTCTTGATATGGAGCGCGGCATCCAGCAGAATATCGAGACCTTCTTGAATACTCATGGTTCCGACGTAGCCCACGAGATATTCTTTGCCGTTTTTTAAAGCCGGGTTCGCAGGAACTGGTTTGAAGGTTTTGAGATCGGGACCGTTGCGAACGATGAACACGTTTTCTGGATCGAGCCCGCCTCGTGTTATGGCGATATTCCTGTAACTTTGGTTCGTGGCAATGACGATATCGCTAAATCTGAAAGTCATCTTTTCGAACCAAACCAACGCATCATAAAGACGACCTTTCTTCTCGTATTTCGCCAAGTACAGTTCCGGGTTGGCGTCGTGAAAATCGAAGATGAATTTGACGCCCAGCGCTTTGAACGGCAGCGCTACAAGAAATATGTTATCGGGAGGATTGCAGGCTTGAATTACCTGGAAGCCACGAACCAGGTAAATCCAGAAGGAGTATAGGAACTCCCAAAACAGAGCCCAGCCATACTCCCACAAGTATCCGAAAGTGCTGTTTCCCTCCTTGACCATCGGGTGTCGATAGATATGCACCCCGTCCATCACCTCATGATTTCGCTCGAACCCCTTCCCTCGTGGACACAGCACCGTCACTTCGTAGCCATTCGAATACAAGGATGTAGCTTCCTTCCAGACACGCGTGTCGAAAGGGACCGGTAGATTCTCGACGATAATGAGTATTTTTCTCTTCAAGGTTGATCGCTCGTTTTACTAAATGAGTTTGTACAGACCAGAAAGTGCGCAAAACATCGTCGCCTGGCCCCAATGCAAAGTGGGAGTCTTATTGACAATCCCCAGTTCGTAGCGGCGATAGTAAAAATAACCGGTGGAATCCTGCATGTTCTTGATCGTCCAGCTGGCGACCTTCGATGCCAGCGGGACTGCCGCTGGATCGTTGTCGCTGTAGAAGAGCAGCGTGTCAATCGCCTGGGAGGAACACTGAATGTCGAGCGGGAGCTTTTTGTAGTCGTAGTATCTAGGGAGACCGTCGGCCATGAAAAAGGTCTTCTTCCAATATTCATAACCGCGCAAGACTTTTTCATCGAAGCGATGGTCGTTCGTGGCGTTGACATAATATTTGAAGCAATCCAGCACGTACGCTGTATGGAAATTGTCAACCCAATGCAGATTCTCCTTTTCTCCGTAATACCAGGACGCATCCGCTCGTTGATGATTCGCCGTATACTGCATCGCCTTTTGCGCAAGTGACCGGTACTCTTCATTTCGTGTGTGGAAGTATGTGCGGGCCAGGAGTGCGCCGCCCAATGTGCTTGAGTTGTGAATGGATACGTTTTTCGTCGGTATGTAACTGATACACACGCCATCGTCTTCTTCATACCGTTCCAGATCAAGAAGGATGTGTTCGCAGGCGCTTACAGCGACTTTCAAATAGATATCTTTACGAAAGTGTTCGTAGGCATCGAGGAAGGCCTGGCCAATATGGGAGGTCCAGACGATGGTCGGCACATTCTTGGGCAGATAGAAGCTTCTCGAAATGTAGTCGAAGCTGTTGCCCCAGCACGCTCCGGAATACCCCTTCGATTGATTATCAATCAGCCACTGCAAACAGAATTCAGCTTTATCCGCCCAGACTTGCTCGCCTGTCGCCTGGTGAAGGCGAATGAAGCCTTTGGCCAGAAATCCCATGCCCTTCGATGAGTAGGCCTTTGGGATTCCGAGGAGTGGGCGCGTATTAATTGGAAATCGGCGAACCCCCTGCTGCAGCGCAGTTTGCAGGAACTTATTCCCGAAGGCCAAAGGGCGAACATAGCTGTCCAGTCCGTCGAAGGTGTCCCATCCCTTGTACCCACTCTTCTCCAGCCAGTCGTAAAGCCGGCGGATCGAAGCGAGAATCTGATCCCTGGATATTACCTCGTCACTTCGAACCTCGGGTTCGTTACCAGCAGATACCGTCGTACTTCCCATTTTGGCTCCTGTCGGTTGTGATTCGAACGAAATCCACCAGCCGCTGACCCTTGTGTAAGCGTGCGAGCATGTTGTGGAAATCCGGATCTTTGTTGCCGATTACGACTGTTTCGGCGTGACCCAGGACCTCGTCGATTCCATGGACCATGAGCCTGGATATGTGAGGAATGCGGTTAAGGATGAAATCCTTGTTGGCGCCTACGAGACTGGCCAGGTTGACGTTTTTGTCAAATATGCGGAGGTCATAGCCCTTGCCGATCAGGCGTTCGATGATTTCGATCATGGGGCTTTCGCGCAGATCGTCGGTGCCCGCCTTAAAACTGAAACCCAGAATTCCGACCCGTTTGTGTCCGTTCGCCATAATCAACTGCAACCCCCTGGCAACCTGCAACTCGTTGCTCGGCAGGATGGAAGTCATTATCGGCAAGTCCAAATCGTGCATTTTGGCCTTGTATGCCAACGCCCGCAGATCCTTGGGCAAGCACGAACCGCCAAAAGCAAAACCGGGTAGGAGATAGGCCGGAGAGATGTTGAGTTTCTGGTCCTGGCAGAAAATCTTCATGACCTCGTGCGCATCAATGGAAAGTGACTTGCAAAGATTTCCGATCTCGTTTGCAAATCCGATCTTCAGCGCATGCCAGCTGTTATCCACATATTTGACCATCTCGGCGGTTTCGAGGTCCGTGCGAATCAATGGAGCGTCCAGTTTTGCATACAGGCTGGCGAGCAGGTCGCCGCTCGCACGATCGGACTCGCCGAACACCGTCTTGGGAGGGGAATTGAAATCCTTTACAGCCGAGCCTTCCCGCAGGAATTCAGGATTATTGCAGACACCGAAATCGACTCCAGCTTTCTTTCCGGAGTATTCCTCCAAGATCGGGATCACAATCTGGCGCATCGTGCCCGGCAGAATGGTGCTGCGGATAACGACCGTATGACGGCCCGATTTATTCTTAAGGGCCTTGCCGATTTCCTCGCAAACGCGACGGATGTATGTCAAATCAAGGTTGCCGTTGGCTTGGCTCGGCGTGCCCACGCAGACGAATGACAGCTCCGTCTCGCGGACAGCCTGGTCTTGATCGCAAGTGGCCCGGAGACTGCCGTTTTTGACAGTCTCGGCGATGAGCTCTCCGATATCTGCCTCAATAATGGGAGACTGCCCCGCATTGATCAGTGCGACCTTCGCAGGTACGGGATCCACACCGATGAGCGCATGCCCCTCATGGGCAAGGCACCCTGCCGAAACCGTTCCAACATAACCCAGTCCGAAGATGCTGATTTTCAATGAAAATCTCCTTCACTCCCAGGGATTGTCTCTATCGAGCCAAGTCTTCGTGCTTACTTTCGCTGCCAAATACATCCACGAGTGTTCCGAGTGGGCCCTTTCCCAAGATGCCGCACCCCTACAGGAACCGTCTAAGTTATTGTAACAATTGGACGTAAGTACACCAGCGCCCAAGGCAGAGAATAGCTGACTTGAGTTGGCTGGCGCCAGAGTACTTATTTCTTAGCTGGTGCAGGCCGAAGAACTAGTACCTGTGGGTCACCGCGTCGCTCGTAAACCCGCTTTTCCACGACTGCGAACTCCGTTTCGAGGATCTTGATCATCGCGAGCGGCCGGGGCTTATTCCTCTTGCCCCCTTCCCAATCGTCACCTGTGAACATCCGAACCACGAAGACGCCGTCTTGTTTGAGGTAGTTGGACAAACGGTCAAGCGTCGCCTCTATCTTTCCCATGGGGACGTGATACATAGATTCCCGAAAAAGAATGACGTCAAATTTCTGAATTGGTTCATAGTTAATGAAGTCGGCTTGAACAAAGGTGTTTTTTGCCGATCGACCGCTTTCGAGCGTCCTCTTTCGGCCTTTCTCCAGTGCCGCTTCGGAGATATCCACTCCGACATAGTTCTGGTACGAATTAAAGGCGATTTCATTGGCGGTGTTGCCTGGGCCACAACCTAGGTCCAGGATGCTTCCGTTTCGTGCATATTTTTCGAGACTTTCGTAAACGCAATCACCCGCGGTGTCGTCAATAAAGTCCCATTTTGTGCCTGAAAATTCCTTGTCCCAGAAGTATTTCTTCAATCGGGATGGGCCATAACTCTTCAGTGCCGCCACGACAAAATTTACACTGCGTTCTGCGAGGTTCATTTTTTCTCCGTGTTCCAAGGAAGTCGACAGTATTTATTGTCTATCTTCTTAGCTACGCATCGCCGGGGGAAGGAGTTTTCGAGCGGAACAGCGTTTAATGTCTGAATGGTACAGGTCAAAAGACCTGTTCAAAGACTGTCTTCAAGACCAGTATGATTCAGGTGTATGGGCGGCTAGACTTACATCTGTACAGCAATCGAAACGACGGACTTTGGTAGCGCCATTAAAAGTGGAGATTTACGTGAGCAAAACAATTTCAGGTTTTCCGAAGCGGGCGTCAAGACGAAAAGCTATGAAAATCGCGCTTTTCTTCGTATTCCTGCTCGTACTCCATGTCACGCAATCGACTCCGGCTTATGGACAAGCCTGGACTGGCGTCCTGTCTCCAAGCCGGGCGATTGACTGGTCGCACGCAGGCGTTCCCGGTGGCATTCCTTCGGCTTCTTGGACGCAATGCGGCTCAACAATTGCGGCCTATGGTACATCCAATAGTCCCGCATCTCCTGCGACTATTCAGACCGCCATCGGCAACTGTACACCCGGCGGGAATGGCAACAATACATACCTTCAGCTAGGCGCGGGCACCTTCTACCTCTCCGGTTCCTTTTATCTGAAGGGCATCCAAAACTTTGAAGTTCGCGGCATGGGCGCGAATCAGACCTTAATCTATTTCTACGGAAACACGGGCGTCGGTGGCGACAACTGCGGCGGATACTATGGGACTGTCTGCATCGAGAGTGCTGATGTAAATTATCCGGGTTCGGCGGCTAACGGCCCCGTGGCGTGGACAGCGGGTTACTCCCGAGGAACCACGGCCATCACGCTTGCCAGCGTCCCAAATCTTAAGGTTGGCAATCCCATCATCCTAATGCAGGAAACCACGGCGATGGACGTTGGGGCGATTCTTGAAACCGACCTAATCACGTCGGGGCATGCACTCGAGGCACCCGGCTATAGCGGCCCGTATTCCGCCCAAACATCCGGCCCTGTCTGGACGGGATACGATCAGGCCCACGTCTATACCGTCGCAGGCTGCAACGGCTCTACCGCGGTTGGTGCATCCTGCTCAGGTACAAACGTCGCCGTCACGATCAATCCGGGCCTTGAGGAGCCTAATTGGACTTCCAGTTTGGCACCAGAAGCGTACTGGTCAGGCTCACCCTCGCGCAATGTCGGTATTCAGAACTTCCTGATCGACGGCACAAACAATGGCTGCTCGACTGGAAACGGTTACGGAGTTTTCATCCAGAACTCGATTTACGTCTGGGAGCAGGGCGTGCAGGATGACAACGAGTGCCGCACCCACACATCGGTTCAATTCGTAGCTCACTTCACGATTCGGAACAATTACATCTTCCTCGCCCGCGACTCCACATCCACGTCTTACGGCTTCGAGTGTTTCGGGTCGAACGAGGGACTGTGGGAAAACAACATCACGCAGGCGATTGCCAGCCCGTGGATTCTCAGCAATTCCTGCGGATTCAACGTGGTTGCCTACAACTATTCGATCAATGATTACTACAGCGTGGCCGGATTTGGCCTATCTATGCTCGGCCCCCACGCCCCGAATGATGACTTCATTCTGTGGGAAGGGAATATCGGATCGGAATTCGATGGAGACATTACCCACGGTTCGCACAACTTCAATACCCTCTTTCGCAACTATTTCTCGGGCACAAACACCGTGTGCTGGCAGAGCGGGCCCGGAGGAAACACATACGCAGCCTACACAGGATCGACCTTCGGAACATGCACTAACGGGCTTTCAGCAGCAGAGTCTCTCGCCAATAACCGTTTCTTCAACATCATAGGAAACGTGTTAGGTTCACCAAGCGCGACACCGGGCTATCAGAACGTGGCTACCACGGGAGACGCAAGCGGATATGTGTACAACATTGGGAACGGAAACAATTCGCAGGGTGCCGTCGTACCTCCCGATTCAACTGTCTCGCAAACCCTCTATCGCTGGGGGAATTGCGACAACACAAATGGCGGGAATGGTGGGACCGCGTTCACATCCTGCCAGTTTAATTCCAGCGATGTCCCGGTAACCGCGAACCTGGCTGCATCCCAGCAAGCCTTCGCCCAGACAGTGCCGAGCAGCCACGCGCTGCCGGCATCGTTTTACTACACGTCAACACCCTCATGGTGGCCTAGCGCTAAGCCGTGGCCAATCATCGGGCCGGACGTCGCAGACGGAAATATCCCGGGCGTCAATGGACTCGTTTTCACGAATCCGGCAGACGATTGTTATCGATCATTGACCGGTTCAACATTGAACGGCACAGGAGGACCGTTTACCTTCAACGCGAGTGTGTGCAACGGCTTAAGCGGTCCCCTTGCCCCGCCAAGCCCGCCTTCTAATCTTAGCGCGACCGTAAACTAACATCTAGTTGGTACGTTGGGCTTTGCAGTCCAAGAGCTTCCGTACTGCCTCTCGCCTTCCGTGCAACATTCGAGGCGCGCTTAACTTCAGTCCTTTCCGACGACTCCATCCCACTCATACAGCCAATCGGCACCACATCCTGATGGAGCTATTCGCTCAATTCGTATCGGGCGGCGCGTACGCGGTCGCCACTAAATAGTCGCGCCAGCGAGGAACCATGTGGAGCGGATAACCCAACAAAGCGAGCGGCCGATGGAGGGGATTTGTAGGTAAGTGGTGCATCTGAGAATATTCAACCCGGGATTGCTTGAATCCGGCCCTCTTAAACTGCCAATCGAGATGGTCGCGACTATATTCCAGCACATGGACGAGGGCCGTTTCATCATCGGGATACCGAAAATAGTCAAAGATGGGCAACCCCAGAGCCAAATACACTACGTTTCGGAGGCGGTAAAGATTCGGCGTCGTGCAGATGATGGCACCGCCCGGCCGTAAAACCTTTCGGAGGCGTTCCAACACGATGTGACCCGGTATCGGCAGGTGCTCGATCACTTCAGAAAAAAAGACGAAGTCGAATTGGGCGACAAAGGGCGGCTCCGATTTAATTAAGTTCCAGTTAATCGTTTCCACGCCGTGTCCCGCAATGTACAACAGATGCGGCCCCGGAAGGTCCGACGCAACGCCGTGATCGTTCCATAACTTGCTGGACAAAAGAGCCAACTGTCCTCCGCCTACATCCAGGACATTTACAGGATGAGGCGGAGCCAACGCCGCAAATCGCCGAATGATTTCTTTGTAGCGTGAGCGATATCGCAGATAGTAGGATCGGCCGCCAAATTGATATTCGTCCTGACAGATGAAGCGCTCGTACACTGAGTCGAAATCACGCGGCTTCCATGGACGTGCCATCAAATTATGCTCCTTCTCAGATACGAATTAAATCGCTCGTTCTAGCGTTTGAGTTCTAATCATGACGCTGGGCTCCTACCATACGGCACAGCTGTTACCGGGAGGAGCGAGCACCGGCAGCTAACGCTTCTGGCGACGGTAGGATTGGCTTCGGACCTTGCCCGACGGCCCAGTGTATGATCCGCGTAACTACCTGTGCCTTCGCATCCCAGCTGAAGCTCTCACGCGCGTAAGACATGCCTCGCTGCCGCAAACTTTCGAGCAGATCTCGATCGTGCGCGAGGCGCGTTAGGATAGTTGCGATATCTGATACGACAGCGCTCTCGTTGTGGAGGGGCACCTTGAAACCCACGTCCGGACGAACAGTATCGGCCGGTCCACCGAAGTCCGCAACCACGGGTACGGCGCCTGCGGCGAGCGCCTCCATAACTACAGCGCCACCGAACTCGTGCACGGACGGAAATACCAATACATCCGCCGAGCCCATGAACCTCAGGACTTCCGAATGGCTCACAGCTCCCGTAAAGGATACAAATTTCTCGATCCCAAGAGATCTCGCAAGATTCTCCAGCCTTTCTCGCTCGGGTCCATCGCCAACCACAGTAAAGTGCGCCAAATCGCTTCCCAGAAGACGCGCCGCGGCACGCAATGCGAGATCACAAGCCTTAAAAGGAACCAGCGCGCCGACAAAAATGAGCTCGAGTTTGTCGCTGTTGTACGAACTGCGCAGCTGGCGGGAAAGCAGCGAACGACTGAGCCCGTTCTCAGGAACAAAGAAAAGTCTGTCACGATGTACTTCAAGCTCGGAATAGGTATGCGACGAACCTGCCAGGATCGCGGCCGCGTAACGGTAGGTTGACCGAGCAAAAGGTAGAAGTCGATACAATCCTCTCAAGGGAGAGATCCATTGCTTTTGATTATTGGCCTGGCTGAAGCCTGGCGGCCAGGGCAGTCCGCCATTGATCGGCCCGACCACGAAAGGTATCGGACCTTTCCGCAGGAAGTAAGCGATGGGACTTGGAGTCACGGTACTTAATGGCAAGAGGCGCAGCACCACATCGAACTCTCCCGCAGAAATGCGGCGCTTGAACTGGCGCCAAACTCGGCGTTCAAACGCCATAGAAAAGGGAACGCTGAAGGCGGTCAAGACCTGGTTACGGAAGTTGAAACTGAAAATCCGGCGAACCCAGCCCTGCACGTGATCGAGCCATGGCATCCGAACCACCTCGATGGCACTAAAAGGTGGGTTAGCACGGCGCACGGCATCCTCGCTCGACGGATTGGTAACCAGTGTCACGTCATGCAGTTGGGCGAGTGCCTCAGCATGAGAATAGCCTACGAGGGGATTGGCTATACTGTCCGGGCTACAATCCGGCGCCAATATCAGAATGCGTAACCGATTCATGAATTCTCCTTGAGTCATACCTTTCGCCCGCCCAATTCCAGAAGGTCCAGGCATGGTTCGCTGCAATTCGACCGGTTGCGGACGATAACGTCGCCCCGATCTCAGGCGACACGATTTGACTTAGGTTGACCGGCGCCAACAAGTCGGCGTGCGGGTCGCGCTCGCGACGGGAGCTACAGGACTCGTGGCCGGTAACTTCCATTTCAGACTTCCACCGCGCGAAGCGCACGGTCGTATCGGATCCTCAGGCCTGCATAAACTCCAATTCATGCAGACATTTGACGACAACCCCGTAGATTTCTTGTGGGTGTGCAACCCGCAAACCGTTCATCCAGCCGATCGAATCCGGGCCTGCGCCATTGCGAACCCCGGCGCCCAGCAAGATGGGTTTGCACCCCGCAGCGTGCGCAGCCTCCACGTCCGTCTGAGAATCTCCAATGAAAATCGACCGGTTGAGGTCAATGCTGAAATCGGCGGCTGCCTTGCGAAGCAACTCAGGTTTCGGCTTTCGGCAAATGCACTTCTCATCCGGTCTGTGCGTGCAATAATAGGCGGCGGTGAGCATCGTGCCATCCTCGCGCAAGGCTTGTTGCATCCGCTCTGTGATTTCTATCAGGCCGGCGGGATCGAGGAGCCCTTTCCCAACCGCAGCTTGGTTTGAAATAACGATGATTGGCAAGCGCAGGATCGCGAGCTGTTTCAGTGCAGCTCTGATACCGGGCATAAAGACGAACTGCGAGAAGTCCAAAACATAATCGTCCGGACGTCTGCAGTTTATGACGCCATCGCGATCAATGAAAATTGCAGGGCTCTTCTCAGTTCGACCTTCATTTGAGAAGACGATTTTCAACAGAGATCTCTCCTACGAATTCTTCTCGCGCCGCGACGACGCCGTTGCGAAATCCTTTGCCGGGGAGCCATTTTCCGTATCCCCGAAAAGCGCCAGCTCGACGATCTCGCAGATGATGTGTCCCGCAAGAATGTGGCATTCCTGAATCCGTGGAGTCTCCTCGGCGGGAATGCAGATCGTGCAGTCTGCGAGCTTCTTCATCGCACCGCCGGATGCTCCCGTGAAAGCCACCGTATAGATTGATTTCGATTTTGCGGCTTCGAACGCGCGAATCACGTTGCGGGAATTTCCGCTCGTCGAAATGCCGATCGCAACGTCTCCTTCTTTGCCCAAAGCCTCAAGCTGCCGCGCAAAGACGAGGTCGAATCCGTAATCGTTGCCAATGGCCGTTACAGACGAAGAATTGGTGCTCAAAGCCAATGCTGCCAGGGCCCGTCGCTCCTTCAGATAACGCCCGGTAAACTCCGCCGTCAGATGCTGGGCATCGGCGGCGCTGCCTCCATTTCCGAAGAAAATCACTTTACCGCCCGCGCGCAGCGACTCCACAATCTGCGACGCGACATGCGCCAACGCATCGTGAAATTGCGAATTACGCAGCAAGGTCGTCTTGATATCAATGGAGCTCTGGATTCTGCCTTGCACCAGATCTCGAAGATGTTCGACGCTCTTTTCTCGTTTCATGTCTTTCCAGTCCTGCGGCTTCGCGAAGTTCAGCGCCGCACCCGGGCAGCTTGGTCCTGCGTCGGAGCCGACGTCGAGCCTGCCAGCTTCTGCCTCCACCACTCCAACATGTCGTTTAAAGTCGTGTCGAGATCAATCTCGGGAGCCCAATTGCACTGGCGCCGAAACCTGTTTGTGTCGCCCGCGATCACGGGCTCATCGGACGGTCGCATAAGCTCTGGAGCTTGTTCGATTTCGAACTCCACGTTCAGCTTCGCGCGAATCGCATCAACGATTTCCTGCACAGAGTATATGCGGTCTGCTCCGACATTGTAGACTTCGCCAAGCTCGGCGCGCTCCGCCGATACCCAAAGGGCGCGAATCAAGTCACGCACGTCCCCAATGGCCCGGCGAGTGGTCAGGTTGCCAACTTTCAAGTACCGCTCTTTAATTCCCACTTCGATCTCGACAGCCCGCTTCGTCAGGTCCGAGCAGACATCGCCAAGCTTTCCGGGGCCGGTCGTGTTGAATATTCGAATTCGGACCGTAGGAATCGCATAGTTGACGAAATATTGCGACGCAATCAAATCCTGGCCGACCTTGCTCACGCCGTAAGGGTGCAGCGGGTGGAGCGGATGGGTTTCCTTGACGGGAATATTCTGAGCCTCAACAAACCCGTACTCGGCGCTCGAGCAGGCAACGACTACCATTGGCTTCATTCCCAGAGAGCGTAGCGACTCGTACAGATTGATGGTCCCGCATAGGTTGCTCTCCACTGTTTCACGCGGTTTTTCAAGCGAAACGGTCGGATAGCTTTGAGCCGCCAGATGAAATATACGGTCCGGCCTGAAGTCCGATATCAGCCTGTGGAAATGGTCGCAGTCTCGGACGTCGCACACCTCGAATACTCCGCTGGTCCATGACTCTCGAGGCTCAGAAATGTCGAGTCCCAGAACGGAGCTGCCGGCTTGCAAACAGTGATCCCTCAGAAATGGCCCCATGAATCCAGCCGCTCCTGTTATCAGGCTTTTCACGATCGACCCTCAGTTTGGATATACGTTTCCAATTCCACTTTTTCGAGAGCATGCTGCGCCTTCACATAGCGTTCCGGCGTGCCAATGTCCAAACATTGGCCTTCGCAGACAAACCCCTCAATGCTCCTGCCGTCCGCGAGCCACTGCGGAAAGATCTGTTCCTCCAGGGAGATCTTGGAGCCCTGAGGAATCCCGGCGATTAGACTTTTGCTCAACATATAGATTCCCGCGCTCAGGTAGCGCGATTCAGGAACATGGCGCTTTTCCGCGAACGCTTTGACCTTCCCCTTGCGATCCAAGACGACGGAACCTGCATCGGTGCGGCTCTCGGGTATCACAACAACTGTCACATCCGCGTCGTTGCCGGCGTGTTCTCGAACGAGGCGGCTCAGATCGACGTCGGTGTAGCTATCCCCATTCATAACGAGCGCGGTTTCGGTCCTGATGTGACGGGCAGCCTCACGCAAAGCGCCGCCGGTTCCCAGCGGAGAGGTCTCGATCGAATACACCAACTCCAAACCGAAAGCCTTTTCTCCGAAGTGTTCTCGGATCACTTCCTGCTTGTAGCCAACGCTTAAGACCACGCGCGAGAATCCGTGCCGCTTCAACTGCCTCAGGAGCAACTCCAGAAACGGCCGTCCGGCGATCTGTGCCATGGGCTTAGGGACGTCTCCGATCGCTCCCCTCAAGCGCAGGCCAAATCCCCCGGACAGAATGACGACATCGGGAATCTCAGGCATCGACTAAACCGAAACTGCCGGCACACTTTCGTAAGAGGCTTCGGGCTCGTAGACAACAACGTGGCTGCCGCGGTTTGAAAACGAGAACGGCACGCACAGCAACTTGCGCAACCGCAAAATCAGCGCTTCGCGCCGCTCGGGGGGAACAAAGAAGAGCATAAATCCTCCCCCTCCGGCGCCCAGCAACTTTCCGCCAATTGCTCCCGCGTCGCGGCCAGCCTGGTAGATTTCGTCGATCTGTGGGGTGGTGATTTTGTTGGAGAGCGTTTTCTTCAGATTCCAGCTCTCGTGAAGAAGGCTGCCGAATTCGCTGATCTGTCGACGATTGTTCGAGACGATGTCCACGGCCTCGTCCACCATCTGGAGCATTGTAGTTAGCTCCGTCCCGCGCTTCGGCGTGTCTTTTACTTGTTCTTTCGCGATTTCCGACGCCGTCCGCGCGAAGCCGGTGAAGAAAAGCGCCATGTGGCTCTGAAGTTCGACAAGCCTCTCCGTGGCCGCAAGCATCGGTTTTACCTGAATGCTCCCATCGAGCTGAAAACTGATCTGATTAAAACCGCCGTAGGCGGCAGCGACCTGATCTTGTACGCCAACCGTTTCTTTGAGTATTTCTTGCTCAACTTGAATGGCGTCCTGAGCCAGCGCATGCTTGTCGCGCATGCGGTCGCCCAGCGCGTAGAGACCGAGGAGAAGACCTACCGTGAATGCTGAGCTTGTCGCGAGGCCCGTGCGCGCCGGCAAATCCGCGACGTGGTGAATCTCGACGCCCTCGCGAATCCCCATAAACTGCAGACACCCCCGCACGGAAGGATGCTCGATCGACGCATTGTCCGTGACATTTTCAACCTTGGAGTACGAGATGCGACTCCGGTAATCAAAAAAGGGCGGAAGTCTCCGGCAGGTGATATAGCAATACTTGTCGATCGCGGTCGACAATACTGCGCCACCATGTTGCTTGTACCAAACCGGATAGTCTGTGCCACCGCCGAAAAAGGAAACTCGCAGGGGTGTTCTGGTAATGATCACTATGTCTCCCTTAGGAATTCACAGTACCTTTGAGTATACGCTTGAAGTAATTCTTGCCACGGCGTCCCACGAATGACGATCTTCCGCGATCGAGCGTATTTGCGGCCTACGGGCATCGAGGTTCGCGTACAAGTCGCTTGCGAAAAAGTTCATAATAGTTACCATCAAATCTTGCGCATCAGCGCTGTTACACAAAAATCCTGTCGTTCCCTCTTCTATCTCTTCGCCAAAGGATCCGACGCGAGTCGCGATGACCGGCAATCCAAAGCTGAACGATAAGAACATAACTCCGCTTTGAAAAATTTCCTTGTATGGCAGTATCAAAACGTCAGCGGCCTTAAAATACAGTTCGATCTCATCATCTGGGATAAATCGAAGGTTGCAAATTATCCGGTGATCTCTGTCTATTTTCTCAACAGTTTTCTTGATTTCTGAAAAGTATTGTTCGGAGCCCTTTTTCGGTTCTCCTGCGATAATCAGTCGATAACCCGAATCCAACTTCATCAGTTGATCGACTGCGTCCAAAAGATGTTCTAGGCCTTTGTATGGGCGCATTCTTCCAAAGAAGAGAATCGCCTTTTCGTCAGGTCGAATTTCCAGTCTCTGCTTGGCGTTGAGTGGGGTCAGTTCGGTCCGAGGGACAGCGTTGTTAATTCCGAACGGTATGACCGTGATCTTGTCAGGTGGGACTTTGAAACTATCGATCAATTCGTCCTTCATCTTCGGCGTATGAACAAAAAGATGGTTACAAAGCCGATATTGAATCCTCAAGGTCAAGCGATTTAACCACGTATCTTTCGAATCACGCCTCGCTTGATTAACATTGTGGACGGTAAGGATCACCCTTTTTCTTCGAGCCCTGTAATACATCATCAAGAGCGTTCGATCAACGATCTCGAATTTGTTGTTCCAGATGAGATGAAAGATATGCGCCTTAGAAGTGGCCGCGTAACGAATTAGCCGCCCGTAATATGCCAGTACCCCTGCCAACCTTGTGATTGGGCTGGCGCCTTTGTCTGGATTATGGCGAAAACGTAAGAACTCAATATTCGGCAATGTGTGAAACTCCTGACAGTCCACCGCATCACCGCCGATTAAATCTATTTGCATGCCAACCGAACTGAGCGCCGTGGCCAGCCCATACACGTATGGCTTATCAATGCCCCCTGTAAGTATTGCTACTTTGGTTTTGATCAAAGGAGCACAAATACCGGTTTCAGGTATCGAAGCAGAGACGGTTTCAGCGGACCCTTGAGTTGAAACACTTTGAACTGACATGATCTTAAGGAAGCACTCGCTCGTATGTGCAATCAATTATGATCAATTCGGAGTATTTCGGCCGGCAAGTCCAACCCGGAGTGTGTTCTTGGCGGTCGGCAGCCCGATTCTTGGTAGAGCAACGGCTGTGACGAGGGGTTTTTCCTCTTTAACTAATGCTGCGGATTTTGACGAGAAGATGGACGCGCCTACGATTGCGAATAGCAGGAAAATCCAATTAGGACCCATCGTTCTGAAACCAGCCTCGGTAATGCAGTAGATCGTCCCGGTCACTACATATGCAACTAGCAAGCCACCGAAGGATCGGTCCACCTTACGAAATACGCGGATGGCTCGAACATATCCCGTTATTAAGAGTATGGCTATCAAACAAAGCCCTATCAATCCTAGGTTCAGATAAACTTCAATGTAGCCGTTGTGAGCTTCGTTCAGCGGATTCCCCGGATTTGCGGCTTGAATTTCGTGAAGACGGGGCCCCAGCCAGAAGCTTTCAAAACCGGCGCCCACAATGGCGTTTGGCGCCATCGGAATTACTTCTTCCCAAATTTGAGTGCGGCCCAGATCGTCGTGTCGCCCCATGGCATGCACAAGACTTCTACCCCCGCCTAAAAGCATCACATCTGCGCCGATCAGGACAGCAGTCAAAGCAACGGCATGGACAGCCCATGTGTGTCGGCCAACAAACGAGATGCTTGTTACGAGCAGTAAACACGCACCCAAAGCGAAGCACGCCTTTGATGTTTCGGAATCCGCTTGGATCAACAGCCGGACGCCAAAACCGAGTAAGATCAGGTGCGCTACGAGATGACGGAATCGATTGGGCTGGTTCGAGGACCTAATAAGCGTGAGGACACGCCAAAAAGTGCCCAGCGTGATAACGAATACAATCACTCCGAGCATGTTTTTGTTCGTCGTCACTCCTATGTTTATAACGTTCCCATGCCAGACGTCATACGCGCGGCCTAAGGCTGGATAATATTTGATTAACAAAATCGACGGTGGTAACAAGACGAAACCGACCCTGGAGACCAGTCGCTTAAAGGCCCCCACAGGGCTTGAATCAGTGACTACGATCAGGATCATTACCGCATCGCCAATTGCCTTAATCCAACGTTTCGCGCTAACCGCCGGGAAATCGGACCATAAGACACTTACGAGGCAAAATCCAAAATATGCGGCAATCACTCCGTTTGCTCTGATTGCGTCGAAGACTTTTGACCCACGCCGAATGAGTGCGACAACTCCAGCCGCTATAATGAGCATAAATATTGCCCGATCGAGCGGTGTGCCATCCAGCTGCGTGTCTGGCCCCGCCGGCGGGGCTAGGCCAAGCCAAACCGTTGGACCACGCGACCCTAGGATCCAAAGCCAAAATACCGGTATCCATAGAGCCTTGGACGTTTTCAGGCTTTTATCTCGGTCGAGATAAAACAAGCCAACGATCCCGCAGGCAAATATCAGCGTTGCCAAAGAAGGTTTCACACTACGCTCCCTTGGGTTGCTCGGGCTGTGACAACCTCATTATGCATCCAAGTGCAGCCGGTGTAACAATTCGAGCGAAAGAAGCTTGTGAATCGCGCTGGTGTAGTTCAGCCCCTGTTTTGTGTGCCCATCCACAATCTGTTCGACGCGTTTACGCTCGATATAGGGGCGTGAAAGTGTGCGCTGATCGAGCAACATCTCGCGCACATATTCCGCTAACTCGTCTCGATACCAGACTCGATAATGACAAAGCTTGTGCCTGCCCAAGAAAAGCCTTTCTAAATGCAGTGACGAGAGCGTGTGATCGATGCGTGCCACCCACTGCGGCATGCCGTAATCGTAAGCGTATTCAGCCTTGAAGGAAAACTCTCTTAAACGACGGTCGAAGGGACCAACAAATCGAGCCGGAGGTCCCCCAAAACCGCGATCTGTCGGGATCTCACTGAGTGCACGATTGCCTTCGCGAATGAGACGCGGGCGAACATCAGGGCCAAGACCGGTGCCTTCGGGGGAGCGGTAAATCGCGCGTACAAAGTCGTTGTCAAGATAGGGCGAACGCACCGTCAACTGCGTGCCCTCCAAGGCCAGCACGCCATGGTGATACCATGGCGATTGCCGAAAAGCGGCAAATGTGACGGGATGCTCGCCGCGCAGTTCGTTGTAGGTGTCCCGAGCGCGGTCGACTTCCTCAAGAAGTTCCGTCGCAAATAGTCCCGGTGGCGGGACGACCGGCTTGAACATTACGGCGTGCCGAACGATTTCGCTGCCGTAGGTTCCTACGATCTTGGCGGGCGCAATTTGACGTGCCTTCTCGCTGACGTAAAGATCCGAAGTGCGGTTCAGATCGATTTGTCCCTCGGTGACATGGATCGTCCGTTCGGCAAGTTTCGGAAATTGCGAGAGGAATTCCTTCCCGACTGTGATGACTTCGTACGGCTGCTTGCACGATTTGGCGATTTCGGATGCGACGCGGACGTCGTGGGATTCACGGAACATGCTGCCGAAGGTGTAGCAGGGCAGCGATCCTGGCGGCGCATTATGCCATGCAAGAATCAGTCGGGTATCGAAACCTCCTGTGAGCGCCATGCCGAGGCGTTCATCGCCGGAAAAATACAAAGGCAGAGTCTTTGAAAGAATGGTCTCGAGCTCGTGAAAATGCGAGTCCGAATCCATCGGGCCAAGTTCTTCCCAGTCGGATGGCTGGAAATAGCTGCTCTTCTTTTCGATCGATCCATTGCGAAAAACCCACGCCGACGCAGCGGGCAACACGTGAATGTTCTTGAAAAGAGTGCGGTCACCGAGAATGCAACTACAGGCAACAAACTCTCCCATACTCTGCGGATTCGCCTCGCGGAGTTCCGGTCGCACGGCCAGAATCGCTTTGGCCTCCGCGGCAAAATAGAATGCGTCGTTGGATTCGTGATAACAGAGACGATGCATCCCGTAACGGTCGTTGAACAACGTTGTAATACCTCGACATCGGTCCGCAACGAGACCATGAAACAGACCGTTCAGCCCAGGGAGAAAATCGCAGTCCTCCTCATACATGTGTACAAGATACGAAGCTCTGCGCGCATCGAACGAATGGCCGCGCGCCTTGAGGCCACAAGCGGTGCCGGTCTGCGGATACTCCTCTCCCGAAAGCACCAGCGTCATGTCTCCACGCTCATTCGCGATGGGCATGCCGTCGCAGAATGAACCCTTCCGAACGCACCATCCCACATAGACGCCAAGGGATTCATCTATCCAAGTCCCAGTTTCATAGAAGCCCTCGTGAAGAAGCGCCTCGATCATTCGGGACAGGAGAGCAACCGCCTGCTCCCGTGGCATCTTTGTAACGAGACCGACAAGACCAGGCATAGACCTTTAAGCCTCTGTCACCGAATGGAATTTTCGGTCAAGCCAGGTCTTTCGAATCTCTCGAAGCTTATCCGCCATAGGCGCGGGAATATGGTCAAGAAATCTTCGCTGAAGGCCCAGGCGAAAACCGATCCGGCCAAGCGACGTCAACGGAATATAATAGCGGGGAAGGTTCATTTGGCTAAATCCATTCACTTCCTTAAAATGACTGAGGCTGTCACCCTGCTTCTTGCCATAGGAAAAATGCTCGTAGACGAGATGAGAAAGTCCCCGCTCGGCGCATGCTCGCACCGCATGAGCGATCAATGCATTTGTTGGAGCCTTATCCTTGTGCTTAACCATGGACAGGATGTGTACAAGACATGCGTGCGTATGCGTCTCGTCGATTACCAGTTTTATGAATCCAATCATCTTATCGCCAACGAAGGCCCCGACGTAAATACTACGGTCCGGATAGGTACCGGCGTACTCGCGCGCCCTTTCAATCGTCATCCCATAGTGGGGAAACGGACGCCCTTGACGAATGGGGGTTTCGTTATATATTTCGCAAATTCCGCGGACTAGCGCTTCATCACACGGCACTTCACGAAGAACGACGCCCTTTTTCTCGGCTTGGCGAGCGCGATTTCGGGGGAACGACCGAATTTGATGGTTCCACCAATGATCAAACGTAGAGACGGGCAGTACAGCAAGGTTGTCCCATTCCATAGCGTACGGGTACTTAGGCTCGGAATCGGGGAGTTTCTGTAGAAATGTGAAGAGGTCGATCCGCCTTCCGCATTTCCTGAGACCATCAAGCAAAATTTCAGGATCATCCGGATAGTTATACTTATCGCCGTCAATTCTTGCGATACGGACTAACCGCCCGGTGATTTTTATGTCCTTACCGCAGACAATCATGCAAGGCATTCCTTTCGCATATACCGGTACAATCTTGCCAGCTCCAAATTTGGATCTGGGAGGAATGCACCTTGTTCACGGGCGACCCCGATATCTCCAGCCAAATTACGGAGCCGACAGGAAGACGCTACCGTGTTCTGTATCCCGAACTCCTTCAAGTGCAACGATCCAGTTTCTCTAAGTAAGTGGAATGATCAGCTGCAAGCGGCGCCGTAATATCATTTTCAATCGATTGAGTTGTTCGCTTCGGCGAAGCGCCGTCAGTTCCGCAGGCATCGTTCGTTCCACCCCGCGCACCCAGTTCCATAGGTAGGAGGCGAGCACCAACAGGCCTCCGATGAAGTACGGTCGGTACTTCATCTGATAAACGCTACGAAAGAGTTCCCACAGCGGGTGATTCCCAATCAGATAATCTTTCCTGCCGATGTGCAGCCTTTCACGAAATCCTGCGTGCAGCGCGCTTCCCTGGGTTCGGTGATGAACAAACCGCTTTTCCTCGAAAGTTCTGGTTTCCCAGCCCTTGGCGCGCGCGCTCAGCACGGCAATCACATCGATTCCGCCCGATTTTACGGCGCGGTAGCCGCCGATCTCCTCGAAGCACTCTCGACGAAACATCTGACACATTCCGGAAACATGTTCGATACCGACGAATTCATAGTTGTAGCTCTGGTTCTCTTCGAGGAAAGCAGTTCCGGCAACGCCCAACTTTGGATTCTCGGAAAACCTCGCCATTAAGAATTCAAAATAGTCCGCTTCGAAGGAAACGTCGGCATCCAGGTTGCCAATCACGTCGAATGGAAGACCAGCAACTCGTTCTCGACCCGCATCGACGGCCATCGCTTTGCCGCCAAAGTTGCGGTCACGGCGCTCAGGCATCTGGAGCAGTTCAATCCAAGGATACTCAGCGACGTATTTCCCGACGATCTCACCCGTGCCATCCGTGGAACCGTCATTTACGATCACCCATTTGACGGGCGGAAGCGACTGCGCCACGACGGATTGCAGAGTCAATTCAATGAATGCCGCTTCATTCCGCGCCGGCGTAATTAGGACATAATTTGAGAGCTCTTGCATTCCTGAGTGAACGATGTTCATCGCCCCGGCGACTTTGCTACAAATTGGGTATTCCTGGTGACACCCCAGGCCCCGCATTGAATAACTTCGGGTCGGTTACACCAGAAGTTCAAACCTACGCAAAGGAAGGGGTCGAGCACCACGACATCAAGGTTACATCGTCTACAGTTGCTGTCGAGATCAGAGGATCAGCGTGTGCCTAATACGCTCCGTCCCCGAAAACAACCGCGCGGGGAGTTTCCAGAAGGATTCGCACGTCGAGCCACAAGGACCAACCGCGTGCATATTGCAAATCGAGGCGCACCATGTCGTCAAATCGTACGCGGCTCCGACCTCTGACTTGCCAGAGGCCCGTCAGCCCGGGTTTCACTTCAAGTACCCGGCGACGATGCCAAATATCATATTCCTCGTACTCGTAAGCCAGCGGAGGTCGTGGTCCTACCAGCGACATTTCGCCACGCAGGATGTTGATGAATTGGGGCAGCTCGTCCAGGCTCGTTCGGCGGATGATTTTCCCGATTCGCGTAACACGCGGATCGCTCGTCATCTTATAAACCGGTGTCGGGCCTCCATGCGCGTGTCCGTTGTGCTGGCCGCTGATCACACGCTTCATGAATTCCCGGTGAATCTTAAGGTCGTTGTTAACTCGCATTGAGCGAAACTTCAGGCAATTAAACGTCGTGCCGAACTGACCCAAGCGCTCCTGCTTGAAAAGAACAGGCCCCTTCGAGGTTAGTTTGACGATCAAAGCGACCAACAAGAACAACGGACAGAAGAGGATCAATACTGCAAGACTTCCAACGATATCCATCATCCGCTTTACGACAAGCGACAGCTTCTTTGAAGAATGCCGATGCGCGAGATCCGGATAGAAAGCAGGGTTGGCCGAAATATCCGAGCCGTGGTCGTCGGAATCATCTGCAAACACGTGAATCGTTACATAGACGTGTTTTAAGTCTTCTGCCTTCAAAGTTTGGACCAGTGCTTCTCGCACTTTGTCGGATAGCTTGTTGATCGCCGTTGCTGAATCAATCGGACCGAGCTCAGTGAAGATAATCCCCAAAATGGCATTTTGCTTATACCAACCCGCAGGGTCCGTTTCTCTTCTGGCCACGTTAGCGGCCTTAATCAGGCCGTCCAGTATCGCAACCTTGCGTCCCGTCGCTTCCGCGTCCTCGGCATCAAGAAGTATGAGGGCGAGCTTTTTCCCCGATCGCTCCGCGCGCTTTCTGTCCAGACAAAGCATTCCGAGGAATAGGTCCTCCGGGAGGATCCTCTGCATCACGTCCGAGGGGTTCGAGCGAGGATGAGGCGTAGCGTGTTTGGCCCTCCGGATATCACGAACAACCGCTCTGGGTCTCTCATCTGAAAGCTTAGATTTTGTCTCCATAGTTAGGTTCGGGCTCCGACGCCGGATCAGGTCTCCTGAATCAGTCGACACAAATTCCTATCGCCTCAGCCAGCTTCGAGAAAAACGACTCCGAATACATTCCAACGTCGTGAGCGGGCGCCTGCTAGGGCTCTGCAGGGAACTCAAACTGTTGCACGCTACCGCAGTGCCAGACCCGTCGTAAGAGCGGCACACCTACGTGGCTGCAACTCTCATGCCAACCCGGCCCCCACCGTCCCTATGCAGGTCTTTCCAGGCCGGTATTTAACTCATTTAGTCTCCGGCATATAAGAGGGAATCGGCCTCACGACGTCCCCTGGCGTGCTCCCTGAATCAACCACTCCAAATTCCGAGTGAAAACAAATACCCTAATAGTGAAATCCCCTTCTTCGGTCTGCGAGTATCCAACAGAGTTCACGTAACCCATTTGGGGTCAGATGGTTAAACTCGAAGATGCCGCCAGGTGCACGAAGCCTAGCCAGAGGCGGGTGTAGCCAGAGCCGATTCCTGCGGAGCAATGGTCGAAGTATCGCCAACGGTCTCGATCCCACTCCGGCGTTGGGTCCGCTTCAACCGATGTGCTTGTACAAGAAGCCTCCCAAGGTGGGCAACACCGAGGCCGGCGCGTGTGAAAGCACGGCGTTTGCTGTCCGTGTCTTCCAGGTAGAGCCAGCAGACTCGAACCAGTGCTTGGGATTCTCCGAACGCGACAATCTGAAGTAGGTTAAGTTCGAGAGGGTCGCTCCCCAGCGGCTCTTGAAAGTGATCAGGCCCATCTGGTCCAGGTCGGAGCGCCCCAGATCAAACGTCTCCAATCCGAGCTCCTTTGCCCGCTGGATCGACTCCCAGTAGAGGGAATGGATGCTCCCGAGGTTGTTGAATCGGGTGTCGGAACCCCCATACTTGTAAACGAGCGTATTCTTGTGTTGGAGCGTCAGCATACCGGCCACGGGCCTCGGCCCTTTGAACGCAACGTAAATTTGCAGCGCAGGGCCAAAGCAATCGATCAAGTTTCGAAACCAGCTCTTAGGCTGGGGAGGCACTCCGTGGCGACGGCGCGTGATCGTAAGTAGGTGATAGAAGGCATCAAAGATTGATTCGCTCGTTCCCGCCTGGCAAGTAAGGCCTTCGCGCTTCGCCCGTTTAATCTTTCTCTGGATTGAATCCTTGTGAAAACCACGAAAAAGTGTCGAAAGGTCCGCCCTCAGATCAAGCCGATGAAGCGTGTATTCCGCCGTAGCATGCAGCGCCGGAATTGCCATGCCGAGCGGTTCCTCGGGCCGTATTTCAATGTAGCGCAGCTTTCCATCTTCAGACTCTTGTTTCAGTTTTTGAAGGAAAACCTGAAGGTCCACACCCTGTTGCAGCAGCGGCTCGCAGTGATCTGAAAACGGTAGTGATACGAACCGCCGCCCGGTCAGCCAACTTTCAACTCGGCAGAACACCAGGCCGTCGTGTAGGGGCTCTTGGGGGGCGCAGGTTGTGTATGCGAAGCACTCATACCCGTAGGTTCGGCGCAAGGCCTCGAGCCAAGCTCGGGAGTGGAAAACGGAAGCACGTGGATGGCTCGCAACCAGCGGTTCCCACCGCGGATCGTCAAGCGGTTGAACCTGATAAACTGTTCTTTGGGATTGACTCGATTGCGTCCGGGTCGTTGGTTCCCGAGATAGGATTTCGGGCATGTTCAGGTTCTTTGAATTCGTCGACAACGCCAACAACTTGGTCGACGTTCGCATTTCGCTCGGCCGACTGACCGGTGCCCTTTCGACTCTAGGAGCGTATTCGAATACAGGCCCCGCCAATCCGAAAAACATCTGACGAGCTAGAGTCTTTATCAGACTTCCAGAAGGAGGCTGCAGATCCCCGTCGCTTTGCTAAACCGCGACCGGCACCCTTCGCAGTCGCACGCTTGGTCTCTCGATCCGTCGCAACGAAGAGGGACGCAGAGACTCCACAAAGGCCGAATCGATCTCCACAGCCACAGCGCGATGGAGAAGAGTTATCGACAGGACAAGGCGATGGTTTCCCTTGAATTCTACGAGAGTGCCTTCGTGTCCTCGCAACGGACCTGCTTCGATATGGACCCGGTCGCCTACCTCAAGAAAGGGCCACGGTTGATTAGGTAGGTCCGATGCCATGAGCGCCTGAATCGCGGCAATTTCAGATTCCTCAACTGGCACGGGAGCGCGATTGTACCCGGCTATCTGGATGACACCGGGCGCCTTCAGGATGGGCAGGCGGTCCTGCGGATCGAACCGGCAAAAGACATAGCCGGGAAATAGAGGGGTCGCCACCTTCTTGATTCGATCCGACCAGCGCCGCCTGCAGATATGATGCGGAAGGAACAAATCATAGCCATTGCCTTCCAGGTGGGACACGACACGTTGTTCGTACCTCGTCCGGACGTGCAGTGCGAACCAAGACAAACGCTGCGGAACGCTCATCATTCACCTCGCCTGCAAAGAGCTCGATTTCGCCAACCTAGGCTACCGCCCAAGGAGTCACATTCGCCCGGCCGCCTAACCGCAACTTGGATACCACTCAGGCCGTATCGCAATCACGGCTCATTCGCTTTCGTTACAGATACTTAGTCAATCCCGGCAGGCCTGTCGTCTTGCTAGACCTGGACTTTGGTTCGCCGGTGGACACATTGTTACCCTAAAGTTCTAACCTACTACCCAAGAATATCCTATAGGCCAGGGGTACCAACCCACTGGTACCTCCAGGTCCCGCCGACATGGGCAGCCCGTAAGTCCTTATTTATGAGTTTCTACTGGCCCTTCGCGGTTCTGACCATAGCCGTAAGCATGATAATAAGCGGAGCCATCCATACCGGCTTCATCCACCCCGTTGAGCACCACACCGACCACGTTCTTTCCTTGCAGCTCTTGGCGGGCCCTTTCGGCAACGGCCGAGGGCGTCGAGCCGGCGCGCACAACCAACAGAACGCCGTCGACCATGTCCGCCAGCATGCTGGCATCGGCGATCGGAACGCACGGAGGTGAATCCAGAATCACCCAGTCGAATACGGGTGCCAGGCGATCAATCAGTTTTCGCAACTTTCCGTTCGAGAGCAGTTCACTGGGGTCGGTCACTTCGCTTCCGCCGGCGATGAAACAAAGATTGCCCTCTTGGCCGTATTGGATTACGGCCATCTCATCTGCTTCGCCACGCAGATAGTCGGTCAGTCCTGGCGACGTCGGAGCACCAAGTGGCAAATGCAATCGCGCGCAGCGCAAGTCGGCGTCGATAATCAGCGCTCTGCGATCGGGCTGCCGAACAATCGACTGGGCCAGATTGGAAGTGACAAATGTTTTTCCTTCTGCGGGCACGGCGCTCGTTACCAACAGAGTCTTCAAGGGCTGGTTTGCGCGCAGCTGATACAGGCGAGAGCGCAGGGTTCGAAACTGTTCCGCACCGTGCGCACTAAGTTTCGGATTAAAGAAAACGTTTACATTTGGATCGAGGTGCCACGTCGGATGTGCGCAGCTGGCCCGCAAATCATCGAAGCGCATATAATCGCTCGACTCCGCTGCTGCGCGAGTCAGGTTCGGTTCCGCCGTTATGTCGGGTAGCTTCGAGGTCCAGTCGGCAGCGGCTGGCGGTATCGCCCCGATGTCGGTCGAAACCGTCTGGGCGACCGCCCGCTCCTGCTCAGCCTTTTTCAGCGCTTCGTGAATCCGACTCATGGTTTCCTCTCGCGGGACGGCACGACATTCACTTGGCGCAACCGGCCAAGCAGCTCGTCCAGATTCTCCAGCAATGCCTGGGTATGGGCCGACTGTTGCGCGCCGGCGGAAAGTCCCGCTGTCGCGATGGGCGCAATCTCATCGAGTTGAAACTCCCTGGCGACTTCCTCGACCATGTGCGCCGGAACCGGCCGCAAGCTATCCACATATGCATTGATCATCGCGTGCTCGCAGAGCAAGTTCACCACGCGCGGGATTCCGTGCGAGTACATATGCACCGTCTGTATCGCTTCCTTCGAGAAAATCGGCTCGCCACTCGCCCCCGCGATCCGCAGACGTTCGGCGATATAGCCAAAGGTTTCCTCCTGCGACAGCGGAGACGTGTGGCAACGCAGCGTGATGCGCTGCCGCAGCTGCCGCAGCGACGGCATTTTCAGCTTCTCCTCCAGTTCCGGCTGGCCGGTCAGAACGATCTGCAAAAGCTTCTCCGTGGATGTCTCGAGGTTCGTCAAGAGCCGAATTTCCTCCAGCACCTCCGGCGCAAGATTCTGAGCCTCGTCCACGATGAGTACAGCCGTTTTGCCGGCGCGATAGCGTTCCAGCAGCCATTGATTTAGCCGCAGCAGCACCTGGCTCTTCTCCCGCGATTCGCAGGGAATTTCAAAGTCCGCCATCATGTAGTCAAACAGATGATCCACTTCCAGTCGCGAATTGAAAATGTAGGCGGTGGCCATCCGTTGCCCGTGGAGCCAATCGAGCAATCGGTTCAGCAAGGTGGTTTTTCCCGTTCCGACCTCACCGGTCAGAAGGATGAAGCCCTTGCGGTTTTGAATTCCATACGTGAGCCCAGCCAGCGCTTCCTGTATCTGCCTCGTCAGATAAAGGTAGCGCGGGTCCGGATTTACGTTGAAAGGGCTCTCCTTGAGCCCAAAGAATCTCTGATACATGTTTTCCTTAGGCTCCCGAGCCTGCTCCCAGGTGCGACTTTGCTTCGAATGGAACCACCGCCTTCGCTGTCAAGGGTTCGATTTCCGGAACCATCGCCAAAACGGGTAAGCGCAGGACAAATTCGACGTCGCGTTCCGTCCGCATTGACGTGTCGCGCATTTCCAGCAGGAACGCCAGCCCAAAGCCAACCGCCAATCCGCCAGCAAACCCGCCTAGGGCGAAAAGTGGCCGATTTGGAAAGGTTGGCTTGACCGGCAAATTGGCGGGGTCCAGCACGCGAAATTGCTCGCCTTCCTGCTGGCGCGCAAGTTCCGTAGCCATTTCGGATTGGTCCCGTTTTTTCTGCAGATCGTTGTAGGAATCGAGAGCGGTTTGGTAGCCCCGCGTCAGCTCTTTGTACTGTTCCTCAACGATCGGGCTCGATTGGACCCGGTCTTGATACATTTTGATTTGCTGTTTGATCTGTTCCTGTTCTTTCGATTTCTCGGCGATCACCTGATCGGAGGAGTGTACTTGCGCCCGCAGCTGCGTGATCTCAGCGGGCTCCGCCAAGGTTCTCTGGGTTTTGGGGCTCGTCGCTGCTTTCGGCTCGTTGTCGTTTTCCGCGATTTTCTTCTGAAGAACCGCGATGTCATTTTTTGTCTTGATCACATCCGGGTAATCGTCGGTATACCGGGCCTGTAAACTCGTCAGCTGGGTTTGCAGGATCGCAAGTTGCTGCTCGAGCGTGTCGGGGTCCCTACCGTTCTGAGTGGCCTGCCATGCCGCGAGCTGTTGCGTTAGAACGGATTCCGCAAAGCCCTTGTCCTGCTGGGCACGCGCAAGCGCCTGGGTTGCCGCATCGAGCTGCGAAGTGAGGCCGGTAAGCAGGTTCAGATTCGTCTGCTCTTCATCCGGAAGTGAGCCGCTGTGATGCAACTTGAACGCAGCCAGCGCGGCGTCCTGCTGGTCGAGCTGCGTTTTCGCATCCGCCAGCTGCTGCGACAAGAATTGCGTCGTATCTTCCGAGTGCTGCTGGCCTAGGGAAAGGCTCTGCTCGATAAACATCGAAGTAATCGCCGTGCACACTTGCTGCGCGTTTCGCGGCGTGTCGAGCTTCACGTTAACGAAGAAACCCGGCAAATGCGCCGCCTGAGTCTCGGCCATCGGCTGCACGGGAGTGACTTCGATCGCTTTCTGCAGTCGCCAGACGAGCTCGTCGATCGAAACCTTATTGATGTCCTTCGGATACAGCCCGAATTGGCGGATGACCGGTTCGAGTCGTGACCGGCTCAGAATCTGCTGCTGCATGCTGGCGAGGCGCTGACTGATATCGGTCGTGTCAACCGGCTTCACAAAATCAGCGGGCACGGTCGGCTGCTGCACGAGGACGAGCGTTTGCGACATATACTCGCTCGGTAAAATTAGTGAAACTCCATAGGTCAGCAGCGGGCCGACAACTGCAGCAACCGCGACAAGGACCCATCGCCGCCGAAGGATGGCCAGATAATCTGCCGGAGTCAGTTCGCGCTGCGTCATTCCTGCCTCTTTCCTGGGTTCATCTCGACTCTGCACATACCCTAACCGACCACCTGGGCTTCGCATCGCCCCTTAGAAATGCAACGGCCGTTCATGCCATCCGAATCCAAACGAAATCATATGACGAACGACGCTCGTGCCACACGTGGGACCAATACAAAACGCCCCGTTTGAGGTCTGGTATTGCAGCTGATAGGCGACCGTGAGCGCTAACGTGCGGGCGATTGGATACGTGAGATTTGCTCCGCCGTACCAGTAATCATACGTCTGGTTGAGCGGAGTGGTCGTCGTGATCGCCGTACCTTGATTCCGTGAATATCCGCCGATGACGGCGCTGGTAAATGTGCGTGACATTTCTCGCGTAATGGAACCGGTGACCGTGTCCGTTAGGGCGCCGGCTAGAACGCCCGAACCTCCTCCCACGCCGTGAAAGTAAGCCATTCCAAATCCGGTCCGTCCTAACGCATATTGCACATTCGCGTTCGCTGTCCAATAAATCTGTGTCGTCGGCCCGCCCAACGGGCTTCCCGTTCCCCCCGTACCGGACGATCCTGTGCCAACGGAAATCGGCGTGTGAAAAAGCACGACTTCCGGGCCTACTGCAACCTGAAACGCCAGTCGTCCCGTGACGCGCCTTCCGTAGGAAACCTGCGCAGCATGGCTCGTGATTGACTGGCTCTCGTGGCTGTAGTTGTATTCGCTGAACGTATAGTTCAGGGCCACCGTATCCTTTCGGTCTAATTGATAGTTGTATCCGGCTCGAAAAATCTCCGTTCCATAATTCAGCAGATCGCTATCGAAGTAGTGCAACAATGTATAACCGCCTACAAATGTGAGCGACGAACGCGGCGTCAGCAGGGCATCGGCTTCTGTGTAGAATGAATTGTCGAGACTTTGGCCCTGGCCGGTCAGAAGCGTCTGACCCGGCGTAAACCCGGTCCCCAGCCCTCCCCCACCGCTTCCTGGAAGAGCCACGTTGCCCAATCCGTTGAAACCCGCGGCAGACTGCGGCAAATAGTAAAGTTGATCGATAAACGATACGATCCACCGTCGGAATGTAAGGTTTTCCGTAAAATCGAGGCCCTGGACAATGCCATTCTCGGTGCCCCCGGCGTTCGACACCGTGCCCCCGCCCAGATAACTCACCGTCAAATTCGACTTCCCGGATTGATGATGAAGATCCACCCCTCCGGAAAACGAGTCAAACGTGGTCCAGTTCGTCGCTCCGCCCGCGTTTTCTTGTGGATTCGAGTCAATCGTAGAAAATATGTCGAAGTGAGGCTGCCAATAACTTCGCTCTGTTAGCGTTCCCAAACCCAGATTTCGCACGCCTGACAGCGAATTCGTGTCGGGCGCGATCTCCGTGGGCGTCTCTTCGTCCTCGTTGTCCGCCGCGCCGGCAAGCGGCGATCGATAGGCGGGAATCGGCCCCTGCGGCTGCGTCGCGCCCTGATCGGGAGTGGTCTGTTGCTGCCCCTGGGTCGGCGCTGGCTGTTGGCTTTGATCCTGGCCCTGTTGTTGCGCCCGAGCCGCGCCGGCGCACAACATCACCACGCACACCGGAGCAGCCAATAATTCAAACAGCCTCTTCATCATTTCCTCTAGGGAACTACGATCGTATCGCCGGCCTTCAAAACCACATTTTGATCCGCTGATTTTCCGTTCACTACGTCCTTGTAATTGAACGGATACTTCACTTGCTTCCCGTTTTCTGTCCGGAACATGTAAATCTTCTTCAAATTTGCGAATTGCGTGAACCCGCCCGCGCTTGAAAGCCCCTGCAGCACGGTCATGTTCGGCAGCAGCGGGTAGGCGCCCGCGCGATTCACTTCTCCGAGGATATAAATTCGCTGGCTGTTGATCTCCGAAACGATGACCGTCACTTGCGGGTTGGTCACGAACTTCTTGAGGCTCTCGGTGATCTGTTCTGCCAGCTGTGCGGGCGTTAAGCCAGCCGCCTGGACGTCGTTCAGCAGCGGCATGGAAATCTTGCCATCCGGTCGGACCGGCACCCGAAGCGTCAATTCCGGCTCTTTCCACACACTGATATCGAGCACATCCTGCCCGCCGATCATGTAGTTCGGATCCGCCGTCGCCGCCGACTGCGCTGTACCATCCCGGGGCGCAGCGCCGACCTGTTGTTTGGTCGCTGGCTTGTCCTGCGCGGGCAATGAAACCGCGCCGAAGAGCCATGCAATCGCGATACCCAACTCAAGCTTCTTCAACATCCGCCTCTCCCATCTCACGAATTCACCTTCGTATCGGCTAAACCGATCTCCTTCAACTTATGAAGCAGCGATTTGTAGCTGATCTGCAGTTGCTGCGCGGCCCGTTTGCGATTCCAGCGAGTTCGATTGAGCGCTTCCAGGATCAATTCGCGTTCTGCCCCACGAGACGCCGCCCGCGCCGCTGCTTTCAGGGAGTGGCTGTGTACTGCGACCGCCTCGGCCCTCCGCGGCCCTGGATCCTTGGCGGCCAATTCCGCAACTGCGATTTCCTCGTCGCCAAGCGCCACCAATTTCTTCGCCACATTTTCGAGCTCGCGAATATTTCCGGGCCAGGAGTACTGCATAAAGCGTTCCAGGGTGCGACGGCTGATCGACGGCCTCGGCCTCTCGAGCTTCGAGGCATGTTTCGTCAGAAAGAACTCGGCCAGCAGGGGAATGTCTTCCTTGCGCTCGCGTAGGGGAGGGAGCCGCAAACACACCCCGTTGATCCGATAGTAAAGTTCGCTGCGAAATCGTCCCGCGCGCATCTCTTCATCCAGGTTTCGGCTCGTCGTCGAAATCACTCGCGCCGCCAATTGCCCTCGGTTCGACGCAGTGTCGCCATCTGGCAGCACACACAGTAGGTTTCGCTGGCAGGTGGCGTCGAGTTCGCTGATCTCGTCGAAGAACGCCGAACCGAACTCTCGTCTCGCCGATTCGGTCTTTCCATTTCCGTTGAGTCCCAATTCCGCCGCGAAACTCATGGCGTTCATCGCCGCGCAGGAAATTCTGGCAAGCGGCTTGTCGCCGTTCCGCGAAAGCCGGTGGAGCCGTTTCGCAAACATTTCCTTGCCCGTTCCGCTCTCGCCCACCAGCAGGACAGGAATATTGGTCGGCGCTATTTCCGCAATGACGCTCTCGAGTGACTGCACCGCGAGGCTCACGCCGGAGATAAAAATCGTTTCTTGCGGTTCCAGCAGCCCCTCAATTTTGTTCATTGTTGTCACAAAATGTCGCCCGCCTAAGGTCGACCCTTGGTCCCTATCGCCGCCACAACGAGTCCGCGAAGGCCGGCGAGTCCTCGTCTAGGGATTGCACACCGGATGCCAGGGCTCCAAAACAGTGGAGACAGCCCGGCATTCGTGGTAAACATCCTATTATAAATCACTTGCGGCAATACTGGCCAACAGCCGCACAAAGGCCCTTCGGCTTCGGAAATTCCATGTGCCTTCCACGAAAGGGTAAATTAGTAGCCCTTTATGCCCGTGCCAGCAAAAGTAAGCACTTTACAGGATAGCATCGCTTAAGAAGCTGATAAAGAAACATTTAGGTTCATCAGTGCACTGGACGCCGGATGCCCTTGGGACGCCCAGCTGCGGAAACCGACTTCCACACTCGAGACAAGCCTTACCGGCCCGTCTCCACTCGATGAGACGTCAGCGGGCTGGCCGCGCCGACCGCTAATCGCAAGCCATTTCCTTTTGTGAGGTTGCGGCATCACGCCTGATCGAAGGCTACTTCACCGCCCGACCGGGTGCTGGATTGCATGGTGTAAACTGGCGCATACTGTGACCGCCCGCTCTTACGATACCGGCCTGGGAAGGCTGGAGGTGGAATGAAGATTCGTTGCCATTGGCTGGTCTGGAGTTCACTCCTACTGTGCCTCAATCTGGGTTGCAAGCGCGACCCGCAGCTCCAAAAGAAGAATTACGTCGACAAGGGCGCCGCCTACCTTCAAAATGGCAAATACCGCGAAGCGGCGATCGAATATCAGAACGCGCTTCAGATCGACCCGCGGTTCGCCGAGGCACATCACGGCCTGGCGGAGACTTTCCTGCATCTTGGGAATTATCGGGGCGCGTACCAGGAGTTGCTCGCGACCCTTGACATCGATCCGTCCGACGCCAAAGCCCACATCGATTTCGGTAATCTGCTGCTGGCCGAACACAACACGGCCGAAGCGCGCAAGCACGCGGAAGCCGTTCTGCACGACAACCCGCAGAGCCAGGATGCCGAGATCCTGCTAGCGGGTACCGATGCCGCTCAGAATGACCTGGCCACCGCGCTCCTGGAAGCGCAGCAGGCCATCCAGATGGCTCCGGACCACGCCGCTGCGTACCTTTTTCTAGCCCAGCTCGAGGAGCGAAACAAAGATCTCGTTTCCGCCGACAAGAACTATCAAAAAGCGATTTCGCTCGATCCGAAATCCTCCTCTGCTCTGATCGTTTACGGGGAATTCTTCGTCCGCCAAGGGCGCTTTTCCGAAGCGGAAAAGCAATTGCAAGCTGCCATCTCGATTGCTCCGCAGGATCCCCGCATCCGCGCGATGCTGGCAAGACTCTACCTGACTGAAAACCGAAAGGATCTCGCAGAACAGTCCCTTCAAAACGCCAAGGCCGCGCTCAAAGACAATGCCGCCGGATACGCGATCCTCGGCGAGTTTTATTTGGCGCAGGGAGAAGTTGACAAAGCCTCTGCAGAATACGCATCGCTGCACGCCGACCACCCGAAGGATGCCCGAATCACAAAAACGTACGCCGAGGTTCTCATCAGCCAGAATCATCTCGATGAGGCCGCGAAATTGGATGACCAGCTGCTGAAAGCCTCGCCGCAGGATATCGACGCGATGGTCATTCACGGCAATATTCTCATTCGTCAGGGCAAACCCGCCGACGCCGTGCCGATTCTGGAAGCAGCCGTGAAAGCTGCGCCCGATAATCCCGCCGCTCACTATCGTCTCGGTCTCGCATACGCCGGCGTTTCCAACTACGGTCTGGCGCAAACAGAATGGGCCCAAGCCGAGCGCCTTCGCCCCAACATGGTCGAACCCGAACGTGCCCTCGCGGTCCTCGCTGCTCGCGAAGGCGACGCCGCTCTTCTCGCTGACAGCAGCTCGCAACTCACCAAGCTTGAGCCCCAGTCCGCCGAAGGCTACGTCTGGCACGCCGAAGCCCTCCAGGCGAAAGGCGATACCGCCGGCGCTGAGTCCGATTTGAACAAAGCCATCGCCAAGGCCCCCCAGGATGCCGCTGCCTACACGCGGCTTGGCGCCCTGCGTCTGGCCCAAAAAAAATTCGACGAAGCCTTTCAGGCCTATTCGCAAGCCCTCGCGCTCAATCCCTCCGCGGTCGATGCCCTCACGGGTCTCGTCAACGTCGATCTTGAGCGCAAACAGCCGCAGCAAGCTCTTCGCCGAGTCCAAGATCAAATTTCGAAAGTCCCTGCCAATAGCACCATGTACCTGCTTCTCGGCCAGGCAGAGATGCAGAATTCGAATCGCGCCGCCGCCCAGGCCGCGTTCCAGAAAGCCGTCGACATCGATCCGAACAACACGACGGCATACCTGTTCCTCGCCCGCTCCGAAGCTGATCAAGGTTCGGCCGACCAGGCGATCGCGAATTATCAGCAGGCGATTCAGCGCAACCCGGGCGATGTCCGCAGCTACATTTTCCTCGGCGGCCTGTTCGAAGCCCGCGGCGATTGGCAGAAAGCGGAGGACACGTACCAGGAAGCCCTGCAGGTTCAGCCCGACTACGCAATCGCCGCGAATAACCTGGCGTATCTGATGCTCGAGCACGACGGCAATATCAACGTCGCACTCTCGCTCGCACAAACCGCACGCAAGGGCATGCCGAATGTGCCCAGCGCCGCCGACACTCTCGGCTGGGCCTACTACCGCCAGGGCGTGTACAGCTCCGCAATCGATACCCTGCAGGAAGCGGTCAACGAGAATCCTGACAATCCCACGTTCCACTACCATCTAGGCCTGGCTTACGAAAAAGCAAAGAACCTCGCCATGGCCAAAAAGCAGCTCGAGTACACGCTCAAAATCAGTCCCAATTACCCACACGCGGACGAAATCAAATCGTTGCTCTCGCAATCCACCCAGACGAATTGATTGCCCGCGCACGATTCGCCTGAATTCGGTAGACTGATTCCGATGGCTGCGGATCGGGCGCCCGAATATTTCGCGGGCAAAGACATTCAAATCGGAATCATCGGCTGCGGCTACGTCGGGCTGCCGCTTGCTCTCCGTTTTGCCGACGTCGGCCAGCGCGTCACGGGCTTCGATCTCGACCAGTCGAAAGTCGACAAGCTCAACGCTGGCCAGTCCTACATTCAGCACATTCCCGCCGAAAAAATCCGCCAGCACGTCGTGGCGAAGAAATTTAGCGCCACGAGCGATTTCACGAAGCTCCGCGGCATGGACGCCGTTCTCATCTGCGTCCCCACTCCGCTCGCGACGAGCGCCGAACCCGACCTCAGCTATGTCGTCAACACCGCCAAGGCCATCGCGCCGAATCTCAAGCGCAGCCAGCTTATCGTGCTTGAAAGCACCACCTACCCCGGTACCACCGAGGAGCTGGTTCTGCCGATTCTCGAAGCCGGCGGCCTGCGCTGCCCGATCGATTCCGGCGCCGGCGGCAAGGAAGTGGCCACCGACTTTTATCTAGCCTTCTCGCCCGAACGCGAAGATCCCGGCAACAAACAGTTCGGCCTCGCGCAAATTCCAAAAGTCGTCGGCGGCATTAACCCACCGAGCGGCCGCGCCGCAGCCGGCCTCTACGCGCAGATCGTGTCGAAAGTCGTTCCGGTCACCTCCACGCGCGCAGCCGAAATGGTCAAGCTCATGGAGAACATTTTCCGCTGCGTGAACATCGCCATGGTTAACGAGCTCAAGCAGCTCTGCCTGCGCATGGGCCTCGACATCTGGGAGGTCATCGACAGCGCCGCCACAAAACCCTTCGGCTTCATGCCGTTCTATCCCGGGCCCGGCCTCGGGGGCCACTGCATTCCTGTCGATCCGTACTATTTGTCGTGGAAAGCCCGCGAATACGATTTCTCGACCCGCTTCATCGAGCTGGCCGGCGAAATCAACACCGAAATGCCCTATCACGTAGTCAACGCCGTCGGTACAGCGCTTAACGAGCGTCAAAAAAGCATTAAAGGCTCGAAAATCCTGCTCCTCGGCGTAGCTTACAAGAAAGACGTCGACGACCTCCGTGAATCTCCCTCGCTCAAGCTCCTCGAGCTGCTAACCGAACGCGGCGCCCTGATCGACTACAACGACCCGTACTTCCCGAAGCTCCACAAAATGCGCCACTACGACTTTTCGCACAAGCACTCGGTCGCGCTGAGCCCGGAAACGATTGCCGGCTACGATTGCGTACTCATCGCCACAGATCACTCGAGCTACGACTACGAGGGCATCGTCCACAACGCCACCCTGGTAGTCGACTCCCGCAACGCCACAAGACGCGTCACGAATGGGCGCGAAAAAATCGTGCCCTGCTGACCCTGGCGTCGCCCAAACGCGGCCCGCACACCGCGCCGGCCCCATTTCGATTTGGGTTTCCGCCTCCCAGCCTCTATAATTCCTCAGCACATCCAGGAACGAAAGGCCGCACTCCTAAATGTTGAAAAGCATCCAACAGCGGGATCTGGACCGCAACCGCTGGGTCAAAATCACGATGGCCGTGATCCTCGGCATCATCATCTTCACGATGGTGATCACCCTCATCCCCGGACTGATGAACGGCACCACTGACCAAGCCTCGCCCGATACCATCGCCAGCGTCGGCGGCCAGAACATCACGTTGGTGGACTTCCAGCAGGAATACGAGCAGGACATGCGCAATCAGCAGGTCCCTCCCATGCTCGCGCCCGTGTATAAGAAACAAGTCCTCGACTCCATGATCTTCCAGCGCGCCCTCGAGTACGAAGCAGACCGCCTCGGCATCCGCGTGACGCCGGAGGAGCAAACCGAGCGCATCAAGGAGCTTCTGCCCACCGCCTGGTCCGGCAGCACATGGCTGCGCGATCGCTACCCCGCCGAAGTCCAGTCGCGCTATCAGATGTCGGTCGAGCAGTTTGAAGGCGTGCTGCGCGACGCCATGCTCCAGGAGAAATTCCGCGAGATGGTCACCGACGGCATCACCGTCACTCCGCAGGAAATCGCCCAGGAATTCATGTGGCGCAACGACAAGATTAAGATCGACTACGTCGTGATCAAGCCGCAGGATCTCGCCGCCACGATTCACCCGAGCGACGCCGATCTCGCCACCTACTTCGCGAAAAATTCCGCGAAATACCAGATACCGGAACGCCGCTCCGCCCGCTACGCCTTGCTAGACCTCTCGAAGCTTCGCGTCAGCACGCAGGTCAGCGACGATACTCTCCGCGCCTACTACAATCAGCACATCGACGAATACAAAGTCGAAAACCGCGTTCACGTCGAGCATATTCTGTTCAAGACCATCGGCAAGACCGACGCCGAAACCGCTGAAATCCGGCAGAAGGCCGAGGACGTCCTCAAGCAGGCCAAGCACGGCGCCAATTTCGAGGATCTGGCGAAAAAATACTCCGAAGACGACGCCACCAAGCCCAAGGGCGGCGACCTGGGCTGGATCGTCGACGGCCAGACCGTCCCTGAATTTCAGCAGGCCGCCTTCAGCGTGCCGAAGGGCCAGATTTCCGATCTGGTGAAGACTCAATACGGCTTCCACATCATCAAAGTTCTTGATCGCGAATCCGCCCATACGAAGACCTTCGAAGAAGTTCGCGACTCCATCCTTCAACCGGTGCTCGACCAGAAGGTCAACGCCGAGGCCGACGACATCTCCAATCAAATGGCCGCTGCCGTGCGCCAGTCTGACCGCCAATCGATCGACGATCTTGCCAAGAAATTCAATCTGGAAGTCGGCGATACGCCGCCTGTGGCGATCGGCGACCCGATCCTCCCGCTCGGCAATTCGCCCGAGCTGCATCAGGTTCTTTTCAGCCTTCATTCCGGAGAGCTCAGTCAGCCGATCCAGGTCGACAGCGGCTTCGTAATCATCACCGTCAAGGACATCGTCCCGGCCCATCAGGCCACGCTCGATGAGGTCAAAGATCGTGTGCTCGCCGACTATCAGAAGGAAAAATCGATCGACCTCGCCCGTTCCCGCGCCGCCGAGCTGGCGAAACGCGCCGAGTCCGGCGAAGATCTCGCCAAGATCGCCAAATCGCTCGAGCTGACGGTGAAAACATCGGATTCGTTCGCCCGCGGCGGCTCCGTTCCCGACGTAGGGACCGCCAAGCAGCTCGCCGAGGCATTCAAAATGGCCAACGGGCAAGTCGGCGGCCCCGTCCAAAGCGGAGAGAACTGGGTGGTCTTCCGCACGATCGCCCGCGACGTGCCCAATCCCGACGACTTGGCCAAGCAGCGTGACGATATCCAGCAGCAGCTCCTGCAAACCAAGCAAAACGCAGCCTTCGACGCCTTCCACACGGACCTGATCAACCGCCTGAAAAAAGAAGGCAAGCTAAACATCAACGCCGAAGTGGAGAGCCGCGCCACCAGCGCCAGCTAAACCGTAGCGCCGGCTCTTGTCTCTTCCTGGGCCTTTCCTCGCGGGTTCATCCGTCCCAATGACGGATGCATCGTGGAAGTTACTGATAGTGCTTAACTTACAAAATCAACCGCTCCCCCTTGCCCCGCATCTAACCATTGGCTAGAATAATCTCATCCGCAGCACCAGCCCCGTAGCCAGCGGGGCGCGAAGCTCAGGCGAAGTCCTTCCCGGCCTGAGAGGTCTTGGCAGCACGCGCGTAGCACCCACATCGAGGAGCGCTCTAATGCCAACGAAGCGATCGAAGATCAACCGGCTCGAAATCGTCGCGCCGGGCAGCAGGGAAGTCCGCGTGCCGGCCGCTCAGCCGGCCTTTGGAGTGATTTCGGGAAATGCAAAATTGAGGAACGTTATGCCAACGAAGAGTGCCGCCAGCGCCAACGAGTATCTCTGCGCCATCGAGCGAAACCAGAACGGCAAGTACAATGTCCGCGTCCGGGCGGTTTTCGCCCCGGCCACCCGCGATTCCGGCAATGGCCGCGAATCCAACGGCCACCGCAGCGGCTGGATGCTGCCGGTGTATTTCCTGGCGTCCTCGTTCAACGCGGCCATGAAGAAGCTTGAGGAATCGCTCCAGCTGCTTCAGAAGAACGAAGCCCGTCTCCGGTTCTGGGGCGTCGAGCGCACCGACGACCCGAATCTTACCGGCGACCTGCTCAAGGAATTTGGCCTCGGTCTCGACCGCCGCCGCGAATTTCCCCGTAAGGCAGCCGAGCTCGGCGTCCCGCGCGAACGCCCTGTACCAGCTTCCATGCTAGCCCCGGTCCGCCGCGTCCTGGCCGACTCGGTCGCCCAGGAACGCCCGGTAGACCGCACAGCCACCACGATCGCCGGCGACTAACCCTCTGGTGCCGGCTCTCTCGCGTTCGAGCGCAGGCCGATAATCCTCAAATTCTCGCTCTGACCGCAGGGTTGCGCTCCCACCCTTGCCTTTTTTTCGCGTCGCGTTACTTCGCGCGGAGCAGAACTTCGCCGTGGCCCACGACGACGTCATTGAGGAAGAGGCGATATTTGTAGGAGCCGGGAGTGAGGCCGGAGCGCACCGAGCCGCTCGAGAGGCGGACACCAGGCGGCGCCTGGAACACGTTGGAGGAAAACGGGCAACGCGCCGCGTCGAATTCGATCTTCAAGTTTCCGGCGTTCGATAGCCAGGAAACTTGGTCGCCGAGATCGAGCACCACCACATCGGGCACCATTCCCACCAGCACCGTTTTTTCGGGCAATCTTTTGTCCTTCTAATTCGACTGTCAGGAGACTATTTCACAGATTGAATGGCCCGTTTGAGTCGATGCGCTCGATGGGCGAACGCCCTTGTCTCGCGGATCTTGCCGGCGGAACTGTAGCCCGCCCGTTTGACCCAGACGATATTGGGCTGACGCCTAGGCGATTTCCTTCACAGCCTCGACAATATGGCGCGCGGAGATTCCGAATGCGTCAACCAGTTCGTCCGGTTTTCCCGAATGCGGCATGTTGCGCACCGCGAGCATGCGATATTTCGAAGGCGCCGAACCTGCCTGCGCCAGCGCGCCGAGCACCGTTTCGCCCACTCCGCCTTCCGGCCAGTGGTCTTCCACGGTCACTAGCCTCCCGCCCGATCCAGCGATTTCCGCGGCCAGCGCCTTACCGTCGATCGGCTTCAGACAGTAGAGATCGATCACGCGAATCGGCGTGCCCGCCTTCTTCAGATCGTCGGCGGCCTTTAGCGCTTCGTGGACGGTAATGCCCGCTCCGATCACGGTCACGCGATCCTCGGCGCTCTTGCGGGGAACCTTGAAGCCCGGCACCGGAAATTTCTCGTCCTTCGAATAAAGAATTGCCGTTTTCGGACGCGAAGTCCGGATGTAGTTGATTCCTGGGCGGCGCGCCATCATCTCGACAATTCGTTCGGTCGACATTGCGTCGCACGGATAGAAAATCGTCGAGCTGTGCACCGCGCGGAAAGCGGCCAGATCCTCCAGCGCCATCTGCGAAGGTCCGTCCTCGCCGATCGACACTCCGCAATGCGATCCGCACAAATTGATGTTGCTGCGGCTGATCGCGGCCATGCGGACGTTGTCATACGCGCGCGAAAGGAAGCACGCGAACGTATCGGCAAACGGTACTTTGCCGCGCGCCGCAAGACCAACCGCCGCGCTCACCAGATTTTGCTCCGCAATGTAGCCCTGGAAGAAATGATCCGGGTAGGCATTTCCGAACAATTCCGAAAACGTGGAGTTCTTCACATCGCCGGAAAGCGCCACCACGTGCGGGTTGACACCGCCCAGCCGCTTCAGCGCGAAACCGTACGCCTCGCGCGTGGCCACCGCCTTGCCGGCCTCGTACTCGGGCGCCGGAAGGGCCGGAAAATCCGGCGGCGTCGGCAGGGTCTTGCGTGTGTACGCTTTTCCGGGATCGGGCGGCACCACCACGGGCTCGCCGCCGATTTCCTTGATGGCGGTGGCAAGCTCATCTTTCGAAAATGCCTTGCCGTGCCAGTGCTCTTTTCCCGCGCAGAAGCTGACGCCGTGGCCTTTCACCGTGCGCGCCACAATCGCCTGCGGCTTGCCCTTGATTGCTTTCGCGCGATCGAGCGCCGCCAAGACAGCTGCCACGTCGTGCCCGTCGATCACTTCCGTCGCGAATCCTTCGGACTCGAATTTCTTCTTGTAAACTTCCATGTCGTGCTGGTACATCGTCGGCTGGCTCTGCCCCAGCGCGTTCACGTCCGCGATCACGGTCAGATTGTCGAGCTGGTAGTGCCCGGCAAACTCCGCCGCTTCCCAGATTTGCCCCTCGGCCATTTCGCCGTCGCCCAGCAGCACGTACACGCGCGTTGGACTTTTATCGAGCCGCGCGCCAATCGCCAGCCCCGCGGCGACGGAAAGCCCTTGGCCGAGCGAGCCGGTGGCCGCGTCGACGCCGTGAATCAGCGGCGTGGGATGGCCTTCGAGCTCGCTCGAAAATTCGCGCAGCGTCATCAGGCGCGACACTGGAAAAACTCCCGACTCGGCGAGCGCCGCGTAGAGCACGGGAGCGGCATGGCCCTTTGACAACACGAAGCGGTCGGAATCTTTCGAGTTCGGGTCCTTGACGTCGAATTTCATGGCGTGGAAGAAAATCCCGGCCATCAATTCCGCGGCGGACATGCAGGACGTCGGATGGCCCGACCCCGCGGCGGTGGTGGCCATTATGGAAAGAATACTCAGCCGGCGAGCTTTTTCCTTGATGGCATCGATGCTCGAGGAAGATGTCCCCGTCGTCGTGGTGGCACTCATGAGACTGGCTCCTTTACCGGCGCGGATTGCACGAACCGGAATCTTACATCGTTCCTTGCATTGTCCGCGAGCCGCATTGGCGATTCGCGGGAGGGAAGCATGGAGGGCTGAGAATTTCCTAGAAAATCTTAATGTGGCCGATCAGCACTACCAGCGCGATTGCGACAAACACGAGAACCATGGAGCCCACGATGATCAGCGCCGCGGTCACCATCTGTTTCTTGGCCGCCAGGGCCGCCGCTTCTTCCTTTTCGCTCGGTTCCACGGCGACATTCTAGCACTTTCGAGGGCGGGGTTCTCGTGCGCCATGCGAGCCGGAGATTACCCCGTGGATTTTTCCAGCTCTTTCACCAGGTAGATGATCTGCCCGGTGTGATGGTACGCGTGTGCGGCCATGCGCATAAAGGCGGCGAAGCGCGTGTTGGTGCGCGGCTCGGTGGGATCGTGGTACGGCGCGGCCCAGTCGGAGGGCGATTGCTTTCGAATCGTGGCCACCACCATCGCGATGGCCGCGTCGAAATAGGCCAGCACTTTATCTTTCCGCTGTTTTGTGGTGTCGGCGAATTCGAGCGGGCGATTGCGAACGTAGCCGGTCTCCGCAATCTGCGCGCCGATGTAGTTATTCAGGTTGCCAGTGAGGTGCAGGAGCAGATGGCCGATGCTGTTGCCGTAGGGGTACGGTTTGGTCCATAGCTGCTCGGTCGAGATCGGATCGACGAGCTCGTGGATGCGATCGCGGACCTCTTCGTAGTAGGAATCGAGCGTGGATGTGACAACCGCTGAAAGTTCGGGCATGGCGTACCCTTCGTAAGTGAAACGCCGAAATTATATCAGCCAGACGCCCTGGTTGTTCAAGTCGCGCTCTTCTTTGCCTCGAGTCCCTGCGCCAGCATCGACAGAATCCATTCCCAACCTTGCTTGTGCTGGCGGCCCATTTCGTCGTCGGGGATGCCGGAGTGACGCAGAGTAAATTCCGTCTCTTCGCCGCGCGGCTCGAGCGTGATCGTGACCATCGATTCGGCACCCTTGGTCGCCTCCGACACCCAGGTGTGCTCGATCAACCGCGGCCGATCGAGCCGCGTAAAGCGGCCGTAGTGCGGCCACAAGCGGTTTTCATGCCTTACAGAGAGATAGAATAGCCCGTCGACCGCGGGATTCAGGCTGCATTGCTCGGCGCCAAACCACGGACTGCCCGGGGTGTTCGGATTGATCCACACGTCGAAGACTTTTTCCGCCGAAGCCGGGATCGTGCGTGAGACGGCGACTTCCGTAAGCTTCATGGCGATGGCTCCTTTTCGTTGGAGAAGAGTTTCTCAAGGCGGTCGAGGCGCGCGTTCCAGAATTGTTCGTATCGCAGAATCCAGCGCGCCACTTCGCGCAACGGCTCGGGTGAAAGCTCGAGAGTGTTTTCGCGGCCGCGGCGCGTGCGGCGGACGAGCTTGGCTCGCTCGAGCACGCGCACGTGCTTGCAAAACCCGGTGAGCGACATCCTGAATGGCGCGGCGACATCGGAAATTCGCGCCGGCCCGCGCGCGAGGCGATCGATGATCGCACGACGCGTCGGATCGGAGATGGCCGCGGCGACACGATCCACCCCAGCGGCGCTCGTTTGATACTGAACCATGTGGTTCAGTATAGTCGCACGCCGAGCCCTCGTCAATCGCGGCGTCTTCAAAAACAGGGGAGCCGATGTTCAGGGCGGTATTTTGTGGAAGCGGAGTTCGCGCTTTCGCGGTGCTACCTCTGGCCGCCTACCACCAATCCTGCGTGGAAAGCACCACCGCTTGCAGGCCAAAAACGCGCCGCCAAAGACCGAGGCATCATGCATCGAATTGAAAAGTAAAGACTTATAAGAGGCTGGGGGCTCGGCGAGCCTTTGGCAACGCCCCTGCATCAGTAGAGTCCGAGAGTCACGCGGGACTGATAAAGAGGGAGCAGTGGGAGCTAAATAGAGTGACTCCCAGAAGGGATCCTACGATGAGATATCTAAGGATTTTCGCAGTGTTCGGTTTGGTGCTGTGCGCCGCGTCTTTTGCGCACGCACAGCGCGTGGCGGTAGGAATAGGAATCGGCGGACCGGCGCCGATCGTTGCGGGTCCCCCGGTCTGCACCTACGGATATTATTCATACGCACCGTATGCCTGCGCGCCGTATGGCTACTACGGGCCTGACTGGTTCAGCGGCGGCGTCTTCATCGGCGCCGGCCCGTGGTTCCACGGCTTCTACGGGCACCCGGGATTTTATGGACGCCCAGGCTGGGGCGGTCACGGATTCGTCGGACGCCCTGGATTCGGACATGGCGCAGTGCGCGGACCAGTCGGTGGATTCCGCGGTGGTGCCGTTGGCGGATGCCACGGCGGACCGGCTGGTGGGTTCCACGGTGGAGCCGTAGCGCACGGCGGAGGCGGCTTCCACGGTGGTGGTGGCCGACGGTAAGCAGGATCACTTAATAGAAATGGAAACGGCCGGCGGGGCAACCTGCCGGCCGTTTTGCGTTTGGGCGGCGGAAATTTGAAGCGCGCTAGTTTCCGGTGGGAATGATTCCGACGTTTTCGACCATCAGCACCACAGTGCGCTGGGGGGCGCGCGTGCGGTGCATCACTCCTTTGGGGACCACAAATCCCTGGCGCGGAGCGAGCTCGACGGTGCTTCCTTCGAGATCGATCAACAGGGAGCCTTCGACCACGTAGAAGAATTCGTCGTCGGCATCGTGCTGATGCCAGTGATATTCGCCGTCGAATACGCCCAGCCGGACGACCGAACCATTCACCTGGCACAACGTCTGGTTGTACCACTTGAATTCACAAGCCTCCGACAGGGCCTTTTCGTCCACTACCTCAAGCGGCCGGTGCAAAATGTTCAGCCGCGTTTCATAAGGAAACGATTTTCCTTCACTCATCGAACGCTCCTCCGAATCCCAGTAGGGCCCGCCGAAATTATCCTACCCGCTGCGGATTCGCGCCAGGCGCGTCTTGCAATCGCGGTGTGGTATTCTGCCGCCACACCTGGCGCGACAGCGGCGAGCTGCGAAGCGATACTCCGGAGGCGCGATGGCGATGAATGTGAGCGTGAATCAAGCGATGGTAACGACGGCGTTCGAGCTGCCGGGATATCGCGTGACCAAGAATCTGGGCCTTGTGCGCGGCGTGACGGTGCGCTCGCGCAGCATATTCGGCACGATGGGAGCGTCGCTGCAGACCATGGTCGGCGGCAACATCACCCTTTTCGAGGACATGTGCGAGCAGACGCGCCAGCAAGCGCTGGATTTGATGATGGAGCACGCCATCGAGCGCGGCGCCAACGCAGTGATCGGCGTGCGCTACGACGCGACGGAAGTGATGCAGGGCGTCACAGAGGTGATTGCCTACGGCACGGCAGTTCAGGCGCAGCCCGCATCATAGTTGCATGACGCATCCGGGAGCCAGGCGTTACAATACACGCGGCGACATCGTGGAGAGACCCGAATGAATAAATCTTTCAGGGCGGCGATAGCCATCATTGCGCTCGCTCTGCTGACCATTATCGTGACCGTGCGGGCCGACGCTCCGAACACGGAAACGGTCCAATTCCCGAACGGCACCGGAACCGTGAGCGGATTCTTGGCCACGCCGGAAAAACCAGGTCGATATCCGGCGCTGGTGGTGATTCACGAATGGTGGGGACTGACGGATTGGGTGAAAGAGCAGACCCAGAAACTCGCCGCGCAGGGCTACATCACGCTCGCCCCCGACCTCTATCGCGGGCAAGTAACGTCTGATCCCGAAGTGGCGCACGAACTGATGCGTGGATTGCCGGCGGACCGCGCGGTGGGCGATTTGAAAGCGGCGTTTGCCTATCTCGCGGCGCGCAAGGATGTGGATCGCGGCCACATCGGCTCGATCGGCTGGTGCATGGGCGGAGGTTTTTCGCTGCAACTGGCGATTCACGAGCCGCACCTGGCGGCCTGCGTGGTGAATTACGGCGCGCTGCCGACCGACCCCAACGATATCCAGCAGATTTACGCTCCCGTGCTGGGGAGTTTCGGCGCGGACGATCGCGGGATTACTCCGGCAGACGTATCGGACTTCGAGAAAACGATGCGGGGCATGAACCGGCGCGCCTACGTGAAAGTGTATGACGGCGCGGGCCACGGATTTGAAAACTCGACGAACACGGCGGCATTCCGGCCCGACGCCGCGGCGGATGCCTGGGCGCGGACGATCGACTTCTTGAACAAAGCCCTGCACTAGACATCGCTCGAGGGCGGCTTCAGCGCTTCAATCGGCGCAATAATTCCTGCACACGCGCGCGATCTGCGGTACCCATGCTGGTAAACTCCACTCCGATTCCGTTCTTGCCATCCGCGTAACGCACCACTCCGTTCATGCGCGTTTCGCCCTCCGGCAGCGCGAACAACATTTCGAGCTCGGTCCCAATCGCAACGCTGAGCGGAGTCTGTATAAATACGCCGCCCGCGCTCAGATCGCGCACGCGCGAAACGTTGCGCGATCCTTCGCCTTGCCAGGCGACCCACAAACCCTTGGACACGGCGACCCGGGCGGTGCGCCGATTTTCTTTTCCTGCCGACTGCGTCATCAGGAATTTCCGTTCCCGACCTTATATATTGATCGGGCCACCGTAGAACAGAGATTTATCCGCCGCACGCGAGCCTTGTGGCCGCCCAAACCCTGACTTCGGCTCACGCCTTCAGTCGATAACCCCGGTTCGGATTGGTTACGTTTCTACCCCGACCCCCTCGGGCTCCACCATGAGCAAATCCGGTCATGCGCTGCAAGTCGTTTTCTGGTAAGTAGTTAGGTGCCAGTCGCCGCTGGCCTGTCAAATGCACTACTCCAGTCGACGAGTATCTCGATTGCGCAAAGTCCGATGGTTCGAGGTGTGAGCGTGAAAAACAGGGAAGCGAAATCGAAGGCGGCGCGAGGCCAGCGCGGATTCTCGTTGATCGAGTTGATGGTTGTGCTGACGATCATCTTTATCGTTTCGGCGATCGCGATCATGTCGCTAAAACCGAACCTTCAGCAGGCCCGCGTCGATGCGGAAATGCGCGAGGTGCTCGACACGTTTCGGCAAGCCCGCGAGTTTTCGATCGCCAATCGCCGCTACGTCCAGATTTCCTTCCCCACCAACAATCAGATCCAGGTGACCCAGATGAACAATCTGACGCCCGGCGCGGGCGGGGTCAATCCTGTGCTGACGACCCTAACGCTGGCGCCGCCGCTGGTTTTCAACCTCGACGGAATGCCGGACACGCCGGACGCTTACGGGAACGCGAACGCCATCGAGATTGCTGGCATAAACGGCGGGCCTCCGGCCGGAATGTATTTCCAGAGCGATGGCCAATTCGTGGCTGCCGCCACTTATTTGGCGATCAACGGAACCGTGTTCATGGGCTATCCCGGCCAGCAGTCGACCGCCCGAGCGGTGACGATCCTGGGCACGACGGGCCGGGTGCGCGGCTGGAAAAGCTCCGGCAACACCACCTGGTATCAGTTTTAAGGAGAATTTCGATCATGCAACACCCATCGAAGCGCCAACGGGCGAAGGGTTTCACACTGCTCGAGACGATGATCGCCATTCTCGTGCTGGCGGTCGGGATTCTGGGTCTGGCCGCGATGCTCGGAGACTCGCTTGCGTACATGCAAGGGTCGGAAGACGATTTCATCGCGCAGCAGAAGGCCGAAGAAGCCGTCGAAGCCATTTTCACCGCCAAATACACGAATTCGGTCACTTGGGCACAGGTTTCCAACTTCAGCGGGGGCAATCCGACAGGACTGTTCTTGCCGGGTGCACTGCAACTCACGGTGCCTGGAACGGACGGGCTGGTCGGCACGGCGGCCGATACCATTGCTCCTCCAGACTATATTCTCGGACCAGGGCCCGATGGAAAGCTGGGCACAGCGGACGACGTCCAAATCCCGCTCGGCAGTTTCACTCGCACGATTACGATCACACCGTACGTGGGAGACGCCAATCTACGAAATATCAACGTCACGGTGAACTACTCGACCGGCCGGTTTCGGCGCAGCTATACGATCAACACCCTGATTTCGGCATTTGACTAATGCACCGCCTTGAGGAGCAAAGAATGAAGCGGGAAAACGGGTTCTCACTCATTGAATTGATGGTGGCCATGGGGATCCTGATTGTCATCACCGGCGTCGCTGTGAGTGCTCTGGTGCAGACGCAGCAGGCCACCTATGCGATCGCCCAGGAAGCCAATACGCAAGAGAACCTTCGCGCGGGGATGCACTTTCTCGTCCGGGACCTCATGCAGGCGGGGGAAGGAATCCCGGCCGGCGGAATCTCAATCCCGAACACGGCTGCCGGGACTTCGGCCATCATTCGCCCTGGCATCGGGGGCGCGTTTCCCAACAATCCGACCGCGTTTTCCGTTGTGGTGCCCGGTTCCCAGTGGGGAGCGGCAGCGACGACCGTGAACGCTCAGACGGGAGCGGTGCTGGTTGGCGGCGCGACCGACACGATCACGATTTTCTATGCAGACAACAGCCTCCTTTCCAGCGCCGCTTGCACGGCAACCGGCGCTCCTTGTCCGCTCGACAGCGCTCCGGTAACTTCGGCCGCAGCGCCGGTTTGTACTGGAATCATCGCCGCGACGGGTCTGACTGTGACACTTGCTCCGCATTGTTTCACGTTGCCCGGAACTCCGACGCCGATCCAACAGGGCGACCTGATCATGTTCCAGAATATCAATGGGACGGCACTGGAACTTGTGACCAACGTCAACGCCGGCGGGAACATCCTCACATTCGCCGCTGCAGGCGATCCATCCGGCTTAAATGGAGGGGCCCAGCCGAACGGCACGGTGGCGGCGATTAACGCGTCAGCGGTACCGACGGTCATTACGCGCGTCTGGATGATCACCTACTACATCAATACGGCCACCAATCCCGCGCAGCCGCAGCTGATCCGGCAGGTAAACTATCCGGGATATCCGGCCGCCGCAGCCACCTATCCGCCCCAGCAGATTGCCGATGCCATTGAATGGCTCAATTTCACCTACGACATTAACGCCTCGACCGACGTAGCGGGCACATATCCAAATGGGCCCGGAGACGCGCCAACACCGGTCGCTCCCGACACTTCCTTTCAGGTTCGCGCCGTCAATGTGTTGCTCGGTGGGCGATCGGAGTACCCGGTTGTCATCGGGTCGTCGCGGCAGTTCTTCCGGAATAATTTGAGCACGCAGGTCAGCATTCGCAGTCTCTCTTTCGTGAACCAGTTCAATACGTCCGCCACGGCTCCTGACTAACGCCATCGGAGCGGCAGCAGAGTTCGTCGCGGATTTTCAGAGGCGCCGTAAAAAGGAGAAACGCTGTGGGAAGCAAACGAGAAAACGGAATCGCACTCCTCACCGTCCTGCTGATTATGGTCCTAGTATCCGCCATGATCGTGGGAATGTCGTGGATGGTGATAACCGACCAGCGCCTGGGCGGAAACAACCAATTCCGCGAGACCGCCTTCTACGGCGCGGAAGCCGGCATGGAGAAACTGACGGCGGATCTGGGGAACGCGTTCGTCACGAAGGGTTTCATCTCATCGGCCGATCTCACCACCCCTCCCGTGACGGTGCCTCCTCCGATTCCGGGCATTCTGTACACGAACGCCCTGGGCGCTTCGACCTATACGGTCACATGCGCCGGATGCCCGGCTGCACCCGTCTCGGCGAACGCCACCATCCTTCCGCCCAGCTTCTATTCGGGCATGCAGGGACTGATCACGCCGTTTACGCTGACGGTGGGGGCCCAGACAGGCACGGGCAGCGAAGTAAAGCTGCAACGGCAGATTCAGCTTGTGGCGATTCCGGTATTTCAATTCGGAATCTTCTCGCAGACAGACCTCTCTTTCTTCGCCGGGCCTCCATTCGATTTCGGGGGCCGCGTCCATACGAATGGCAATCTATGGCTGGCGGCCAATTCCGGACCGCTCTACCTTGGCGATAAGATTACTGTCGCGGGGCAGGTGATTCGCTCGAACCTCGAGAACGGCTATCCGGGAGGCGGCGGCGCAATCGCTGCGGGCGGCACCTACGGCGGCACCGTGGACATTTCGCTGGTTCCGTTACCGATTCCACCCAATCCCGTCCGTCCTCCCTATGTGGCAGCGCAATGGCGCGCGCTAGGTCAAACGGAAGGCAGCGTGGGGGGCACCAGCGTGTACGGCGCCGTCAGTACGGTACCGAACACCGTAAACTGGGCTGCTGCGGTGACCGCATATAACGGGATGCTGGAAAATGGCGTGCCCCAGTTGAACTTGACCACGTCGGCGTTAGGCGGAATTACTTCACCCATTACCCTGATCGAACGGCCGACCGTGGGAGAATTGGCTGCTAACCCGGCCGAGTTCAACCAGCAGTATTTTTCCGGAGCCGGTCAGCAAGCCAGTGTGCGCATTCTGCTCGATGATTATCCAGTGGGCCAGCTGCCCGGTAACCCGGGCGCTTGCCACACTGCCGACATGATGTCTCTCGACACGATTACCACGGCAACCGATCCGATCGATCTGTCCACCCTTGCATATGTCGGCGCCCCGGCACCGGCCGAGGCCTGGTATGCCGGCGCGGGCGTATACCCGCTGCCGTTGTCAGATAGCAGTGGCGCGTATACTACCTACGCGGCTCCGACATTGAAGGATGGCTATTGGCAGACAAAAAACACTCCCATCATCGCCGGCTGTCTCAAAATCGAGTATGAAACGGCCGCGGGTGTCTTTGCCGATGTCACGCAGGAAATCCTAAAGCTGGGCGTCACCGCCAGAAACACCTATCCGCAATCAACCGGTGCAGCCAACCAACTGCTCTATCTCCCAGCTACCGGGACGACGATTGCTGCTGCTGAGTCCGCCACCTGCGGTCCCGCAGGAGCCGCAGGCGAGCCAAGTACCAAGGCGGTCATTCGGATCGCCCGCCTGCGCGATAATCCTTCGACCGCGTATCCGGCTCCTGGCACCCCATGTACTGCGACGACGAGCGGCTACGACTACTGGCCACTGGTGCTCTATGACCCCCGTGAGGCAGTCTCGCGCGACAACGCTCTGCCGAACAATGCGTCAGACAGCGTCGCCCCTAACGTCCATCCGGAAATCACCTCTCAGGGCGCGATGAACTATATTGAGCTGGACGTGAGCAATCTCGAAAAGTGGCTCGCCGGTGCCATCGGCGCATCCGGAACGAATGCCAGCAACGTCGGCGGATACGAGGTCTACTTTTCGGACCGGCGTGGCAACGTAGCGGATCCGAGCACCGTGCCCCTTGCCAAGACGGGATATTTTGGGTTCGACGACATCATCAACGGCGCCTCCGACCCTGCAAACGGTTGCCCGAATAATACCTTGGACCCCGGAGAAGACTTCATGGGTGACGGTGTATTTCGCCTGTATGGCGGAGTCCCGTTGCTCAACGGCGCCACGAACGGCACCACGACCACTGCGAACAATCAGGCGATCCAGGGGCTTTTGGCGGCGCTCGTCCCTGCCACCAAGCTCGCTCTGGTACTCAAGCAGAATCCCAACTGCGCAGCCGCTGCCACTGCTCCCGGACCGGACTATTATTATACCCACGCTCAAGAGGCGCGAGAGAATCCTCCCGTCTTCTTCCGCCGCGCTCTGAAGCTCGTCAATGGCAGCACGATCAATCTAGGCACGACCTGCTTTGGCGCCGCTCCGAACCCGCCTTGCGGTTTGACGATCGTGTCCGAGAATCCAGTTTACATCCAGGGCGAATTCAACGACGGCGGAGTGAACAACGGTACGTGGGCCGGAGCCAGCGTTGCTGCATCGGTGGCTGCCGACTCGGTGACGATGCTCTCCGACAGCTGGAATGACGTGAATTCCTTCATTTCTCCCTACGATCCTACCAGCCGCCTGGGTGCGACCACGTCCTATCGAGTGGCGCTCATCGCCGGCAAAGGCGTGCCGTTCGCGCAGCCCGCCGGTACCAATCAGGACTATGGCACCGACGGAGGACTCCACAACTTCCTGCGCTACATAGAGGATTGGGCGGATGCTGCAGGCGTGCAGCAAACTTTGTATTACCGGGGCTCGCTTGTCAGCTTCTACAACAGCGTTCAGGGCATCGGGCCGTATAAGTGCTGCAACACAGTGTACGACCCTCCCGTCCGGACCTATACCTACGATGAGAGCTTTACCAATGGTCCGCAATGGCTGCCGCCGCGAACGCCGAGCCTGAAATCGATCAACACCGTCGGCTTCACGCAGGAGATTCTGCCGACGCAATAGCAGGTTTCTGCCTCCGTCACACCCGAGCGGCTCTCCGAGTCACGGAGAGCCGCTTTCGTTTTCCTCCGTGAGGCGCAATTTCGCTGATCCCGTGTCGATCGCAGCGCGCCAACGATGCCGCATACATCGTTCCGCAACGAAACGACTACGCTTCGGGAAAGCTTCGTTCGAGCGCTAGCTCTTGCGGCCAAGAATCACCCGAAGCGCGGGTTCAAGTTCCGCGAACCGGAACTTGTAATCCAATTCCACCAGCCGCTCAGGCACCACGCGCTGGCTGGCCAGCAGCAGCGCGTCCGCCATTTCCCCTACCGCCAGTCGCAACGCAAACGCAGGCGCGGCAAAAAACGCAGGCCGCCCCAGCACACTCGCGGTAGCGCGCGTAAAATCTGCATTGCGCACAGGATTCGGGGCCGTCACATTCAGCGCGCCCGCCATCCGATCGTCCGTAACCGCCGCGCGAATGATTTCGATTGCGTCTTCGAGCGCAATCCAGGCCATCCACTGTCGCCCGCTTCCCAGCCGCCCGCCCAGGCCGAATTTGAACGGCATCAGCATCCGGGGAAGCGCGCCGCCTTCGCGCGAGAGCACCACGCCAAATCGCAGCCGCACCACGCGGATTGCGCTCATTTCCGCGCGAACGGCCTCGGCTTCCCAGTCGCGCACGAGCAACGAAATAAAATCGGTGCCGTTGGTGCTCGATTCGGTCAAGATCTCCTCACCGCGATCGCCGTAAAAACCGATTGCCGAGGCGCACACAAACACGCCCGGCTTTTTCTCGAGCGTCGCCAGCGCGTCCACCAGCACCCGCGTGGTATCGATCCGGCTGCTGCGCAGTTCCGCCTTTCGGGCCGGCGTCCAGCGTCGTTCCGAAATATTCGCTCCGCTCAAATGCACCACCGCGTCAAAGCCTTCCATCGCGGCCACGTCCACCGTCGCCGCATGCGGATCCCACGCCACATCGCCCGCCGCCCGCGCGTTGCCCGGCCGCACCAGACGCGACACGCTGTGCCCGTCCGCCTGCAACGCGCTTGCGAGCGACTTCCCGACAAGCCCGGATGCACCAGAAATCAATATTTTCAAGGAGTGACCTTCTCCGGCGGGTTCGATCCCGCCCCAGGATACCGTACGACTCCGCTCTCGCCGCGTCAATCGGCGCCAAATAGGGCTTGACACCGGACCCGCCTCGGTTGTATTTAACCAGTAGGTTAAATACGAACCGAACATGTCGACCGACCCACTCTCTCTAACCTTCGCCGCCCTTGCCGATGCCACTCGGCGCGCGATCCTCGCCAAACTTTCCGCCGGCGAAGCGTCGGTCACCGAGCTGGCTGAGCCCTTCGAAATGACCCTCCCGGCCGTTTCCAAGCACCTGAAAGTCCTCGAACGCGCCGGCCTGATCGCCCGCAGCCGCGAAGCGCAATGGCGCCCGTGCCAGCTCGACGCCGGCCCGCTCAGGGATGTAGCGGGCTGGATCGAGCACTACCGCCGTTTCTGGACCGACAGTTTCGATCGCCTCGACGACTATCTGCACGAGTTGAAAATCAAGGAGAACAAACGTGGCCGCAAGCAAAGCACCAGGCAGCGAATCAAGTAGCTCCCGGGTAGGAGGAGCACGATGAGCGCGCTCCCGTTCAAGCCCCAGGGCGAGCTCGTCCTCACGCGTGCCTTCGACGCGCCTCGCGACCTCGTATTCAAACTCTGGACCGACCCAAAGCACATTCCCCACTGGTGGGGTCCGAGCGGATTTGTAACTACCGTTCACGTCATGGACGTTCGTCCCGGCGGCGCCTGGCGCTACAGCATGCGCGGCCCCGATGGAAAAGACTATCCGTTCAACGGTGAATACGTCGAAGTGGTCAGCCCGGAAAAATTGGTTTTCATCGGAACCATCCACGAGGGCGCCGATCACCAGATCTGGACCGAAATCGTGTTCATCGAACAGGGGCGGAGAACGCAGGTGAGAATTCACCAGGTTTACTCGTTCGAATCCGACGCCACGCGCGGAGCGCCGATCGGCTGGAGCATGCAGCTCGACCGCCTGGAGAAATATCTGGTCGCCATTTAGCCGCCTCTTGATGTAAAAAGACAGTCAACGATCGCTGACGCGTTGTCTCCGGAGTCGTCTTGAGGGAGTGCGCCGGGTGTTTTTCTTCGCCTTCTCCGGCAGTGCGAAGGCGTCGGCGCACGTAGTCGCAGGATCTCTCATCTGCTTCCGCGACGAGCAGAAACCGAACGCACAAAGGCATTGAAGGGGGGTCGGAGCTCCGACACACCGGCGTCGGGAGCTCGGAGCCTGAGGTTGAACGGCTCGGGAATCCGCTTCATCGCGAATCGAACGGGGGAATTCACATGTCACCAGAAACGGAATCCAAAGGCATGATCTGGACCGGGCGCGTCATCACCGCGCTCGTCGTCCTCTTCATGCTCTTCGACAGCATTACGAAAGTCATCAAGGTGCCCCAGGTCGTCGCGGCCAGCGCCAAAGTCGGTATAGGCGTCCATGTGCTCGTCGGCATCGGCCTTACGCTTCTCGTTTCCACCATTGTCTACGTCATCCCGCGGACGTCGATCTTCGGCGCGATCCTGATCAGCAGCTATCTTGGCGGAGCGGTCTGCGCGAACGTGCTCGTCCACTCGCCGGTGTTCAACTCAGCCTTCGCGGTCATTTTCGGCGTGCTTACTTGGCTCGGCGTCTATCTCCGCGAACCGCGATTGCGCGCGCTCGTCCCGTTCAAAAGCTGAACCGCCAGTCCACACCACTCCGTCCTTGCGGTTCCGCGCCGCTCCACTAAGATAGGCGGGATGCACAAAGAATGGTCTCAGCCCGCGAATCGCAGGGCGCTGGCTGCAGCAGCCGTCGGCGCAATCGCGATCGTGCTGCTGGCCTTCGCCGTTGCCGCTGGCCGCGCGCAGGATTCCACCCCTGCGGGAATCACGGGCTTCGCGCCCGCTCGCATTCCCGCCGAACGCGAGCTTGAGCAAAAGCTCCGCACTATTCCCGACGCCGCCCACGCCGAAGCAAATCTCCGCCGCCTCACCAGCGAGCCCCACCTGGCCGGCACCGAAGCCAGCCATCGCGTCGCCGAGTGGCTCCGCGATCAATACCGCAGCTTCGGATTCGAATCCGACATCGTCATATACAGCGCCTGGCTTCCCATGCCCCGCGAAATCACGCTCGAAATCACGAAGCCCGCCATGCAAAAACTCGCCACGCCCGAGCCGCCCATCGACGCCGACAAAGACTCCGCCGACAAGCGCATCACCCCTGCCTTTAACCGCTACTCGCCATCAGGCGAGGTCACCGCTCCGGTCGTCTACGTGAATTACGGCATGCAGGACGATTACCACACGCTCACCGCCGCCGGAATTAACGTCGAAGGAAAAATCCTCCTTGCGCGTTACGGCAAAGGCTACCGCGGCGTGAAAGCCAAGCTCGCCGAAGACCACAAAGCTGCCGCGCTAATCATTTACTCCGATCCAAAAGACGACGGCGCGACCCAAGGCGACACCTTCCCGAACGGTCCCTGGCGCCCGCTCACCGGCATCCAGCGCGGTTCGATCATCTACACGCAGCTCTATCCCGGCGACCCGCTCACTCCTGGCACCGCCGCCACGGCCAATGCCAAGCGCCTCGATCCCGCCGACGCGTCAAGCCTCCCGCGCATTCCGACGATGCCGATCAACGCGCAAGACGCAGCCGTAATCCTCGGCAATCTCGGCGGCGATCCGGTGCCGCCCGAATGGCAGGGCGCGCTGCCCATGACATATCACTTCGGCCCTGGCCAAGCTGAAGTCCACATGAAGCTCGTGATGGATTACCAGCTGCGCCCGGTCTACAACGTGATCGCGCGCCTGCGCGGCACGAGCCCCGATGAATGGGTGATCCTCGGCAATCATCACGACGCGTGGGTCTACGGCGCAGCCGATCCCGGCAGCGGCACTGCGTCGATGCTCGAAACCGCCCGCGCGCTCGGCGAACTCGCCCGCAGCGGATGGAAACCGCGGCGCACGATTCTGATGTGCCATTGGGATGGAGAAGAGCCCGGCCTGATCGGCTCGACGGAATGGGTGGAAGCGAATGGCGCGGAGCTGCAAGCGCACGCCGTCGCCTACATCAACACTGACGTCGGCGTCACCGGTCCGAATTTCGGCGCCGGTGCAACGCCTTCGCTGAAAGATCTGATCCGCGACGCCACGCGCGAAGTGGAGGACCCGCGCACCGGCGGTACCGTCTACGCCGCCTGGCGCGAGCACGGCATGGCCGAGAAAAACGATCTCCCCGGCACCGCCCGCCAGTCCGCGGTCGCCGATAGCAGCGGTGAAGCGCCGGTCGACGCTATCGGCTCAGGCTCGGACTATTCCGCCTTCTTTGATCACGCCGGAATTCCGTCGGTCGACCTCGGATTCAACGGCCCCTACGGCGTCTACCACTCCGCCTACGACGATTTCTACTGGATGAAACATTTCGGCGATCCGAAGTTCGCCTACCACGCCACGCTCGCCAAAATCATCGGCACGATGGCGCTGCGCCTTGACGAAGCCGACGTGCTTCCGTTCGACTACCGCGCCTACGCACTCGAGCTCGAGCATCTGACCACCGACCGCATCCGCCGCGCCACGCGCGATGAGGACGAGCAGTCCCTCGAACCCGCGCTCGACGGAATCGCCAGGCTCTCGGTTTCCGCCAACAATGCCGCGCACGCGCTCGACGCGATCTCCGCGCCGCTCGAGCCCGCGAAGGCCGCGCAAATCAATCACGCGCTCGTTTCGGTCGAGCAGGCCTTCCTCCTGCCCGAAGGCCTCGTCGGCCGCCCGTGGTTCAAGCATCCGCTCTACGCGCCCGGCACCTACACCGGCTACGCCGCCGTCGCGCTTCCCGGCGTCACCGAAGCGCTCGACCGCGGAGATTCCGCCACGCTGAAACGCGAAGCCGACGCGCTCGCCGCATCCTACGCCCGCGCCGCCGCAAAGCTCGACGAAGTGACGAAGCTCGCCGAAGCCGCCGCAAAATCGCAGGCCGGCCAGTAGCCCGAAGCCGCGCGCCTCAAATCATCCGCTGCTTCCACTTCCCGCGCCGGAACAAGAACATGCTCGCCACGGCGATCGATCCCTCCGCCACGACAATCGACCAGAAAACTCCGTTCGACCGCCATCCGAGATGAATCGCCAGCCAGTACGCCAGGGGGATCTCGAGCATCCAGAACCCGAAAAAATTCACAATCGTCGGCGTAATCGTATCGCCCGCTCCGTT
>Ga0210388_10000172_pt1 | contig 65754 bp, 48 predicted proteins | sample IncBWC19OmetaG_FD_155485 | JGI IMG/M metagenome (GOLD analysis project Ga0210388, IMG submission 155485) | Forest soil microbial communities from Barre Woods Harvard Forest LTER site, Petersham, Massachusetts, United States - Inc-BW-C-19-O ... | reverse complement strand
GCGGTCTGTCCCAATTTTTCGCCCCACCCACACAATCCCCAACACCGCGCGAAAACCGGGACTGACCACGCTGTCCCAAGGCGCCACAAATCCCGCGAAAGCACTCCAACCTCGACGTCGCGTGGACAGAGCGGTCTGTCCCCATTTTTCGCCCCACCCACACAATCCCCAACACCGCGCCAAAACCGGGACTGACCACTCTGTCCCAAGGCACCACAAATCCCGCGAAAGCACTCCAACCTCGACGCCGCGTGGACAGAGGGGTCTGTCCTGATTTTCGCCCCGTCCACAGCCCTCAAGGCTGCGGCGAAGTAATCTCAAACTCCGCCTTAATAAACTGCCAATCCGGCAGCTCATAAAGCCGCAGCTTGGTCGAAACCGTCGCCGTCACGTCCTGAATCTCTTCCGGACCCAGCGAAGGAACCTTTGTTTCAAACTCCGCAATCGGAGGATCCTCCGGCTTCGCAGTGCTGGTCGTCAACCGCACCTTCACACCCAAATCGCCGATATCCGCCTCGGAGTGATTCACCACCACAAACTTAATCTTCAACTTCCCCCCGCTAGCCTCCGCCAACCGGAATCCGCTCAGCTCGACATATTTCGCCAGCGGATGCTTCTTGAGAGGAATCGCCGAAGTAGGCTCCATCGGCCCGGTTTTCTTAGCCTGTTTCGTATCGGTAGCCGGAGGCGAGGAACACGCCGCCAGCATAATCAACAAAGAGAACACGATCGTCCGCACGGTATTTAGTGTAATACGCCCAACCCACCCATTTCGTCAGCATGTAGCGCACGCACTCGTGCGTGCCGCGTTGACACTCGTGTCTACGCCCCGAGCGCTTCCGCAGAATCCAAACCGCGAACAATCCCATCCAATAACGCGATAATAATTTCACTGCATGTTCTCCAACATCCGGGAACAAATCGACACCGTCTTCAAACGCGACCCCGCCGCCCGCAGCGTGCTCGAAATTGTGCTCTGCTATCCCGGATTCCACGCCGTCCTCCTTCACCGCATGGCCCACGGCATTTATAAACAAGGGTGGTTCACCCTCGCTCGCGTGATCTCGCAATTTTCGCGCACCCTGACCGGCATCGAAATTCACCCCGGAGCCACCATAGGCCGCCGCTTCTTCATCGACCACGGCATGGGCATCGTCATCGGCGAAACCAGTGAAATCGGCGACGACGTCCTCATGTATCAGAACGTCACCCTCGGCGGCACCGGCAAGGAAGCGGGCAAGCGCCATCCCACCATCGGCAACGACGTCGTCATAGGCACCGGCGCAAAAATCCTGGGCAACATCCGCATAGGCGATCACGTAAAAGTCGGAGCCGGCAGCGTAGTCGTACGCTCCGTTCCCGATCATTCAACCGTAGTAGGCGTCCCCGGCCGCGTAGTCGGCGACGCCAATGCCGACCTCGACACCCTCGAGCACGGCACCCTCCCCGATCCCGAAGGCCAGGCCATCGACGATCTGAAGAAACGCGTAGCCGAGCTCGAATCCATGGTGCGAGCGCTAGCCGATGATAAAGTTATTTCTACTAAGCATTAGCCTGACCAGCTATTGGATCGAGCCCTGCCCCAATCCGGGCGATCCGCAGCTCGCAAGGTGGGCGCTGGCCGCCTGGGAAAAAGCCTCCAACGGCCGCCTCCATTTCACCGAGACCAAGGACCGCGCCGCCGCGCAAATCCAAATTGTATGGGCCACGCCCACCTCCGGCCTCTACGGAAATACCGACGGCAAAATCGTAAATATCCGCATCCCCTCCGAAGGAATCAAAGACCCGCTCCTCCGCGATACAGTGGTGTATCTAACCTGCCTCCACGAAACCGGCCACGCCCTAGGATTACCCCACACCGCCAACTTCGACGACATCATGTACAACTTCCAATACGGCGGCGATATCGAGGAATATTTTGGCAGATACCGCAGAAAACTAACGAGCAGAGAAGACATCAAAAAACACGACGGCCTGTCCCCCTCCGACCGCACAAAAATCGCCGCGACGCGTTAAGTTAAGTTTTTATCAGCGTTCATCAGCGGCCAATTCTGCGTTGTTTTTAGCTCGTCTAAGCCCCCTGGCAGCCTCTTAACAACCAAATTATGATCATTTAAGGCCTCGCATCGCGCGCCGCAACAGCTTTATCCAGCCGATCCTTGGTCAAATCGTCCTCCGGATTCCCGTCCAAAATCCGCCGGTACTCCGAAATGGCCTCATCGAGCTTCCCCGCCTTCACCAACGCATTCCCCAGATTAAAACGAGCGTTTGAATAATCCCCCCGCAGCGATAGAGCAGCCCGAAATTCCTCCGTTGCTTCCCGGGTTCGCCCCAGCGAAGCCAGCGCCGCGCCCAGAAAATTATGCGCCTCCGGACTCTTCGGATCGCTCTTCACCGCAGCCTGCAAAACAGGCAGGGCCCCACCCGGATTCAGTCGCGAAAGCAGAACCGTTCCTAAATGCAGAAGTGCTGGAAAATCATGGGGATACTTCTCCAAACGATGCATCAGCGCCGCCTGCTCAAACTCCAGCCGGTGATCGCCCGGCCCTGCCGGAAGCACCTCCAGCCACAAATGTCCCATTTCATCCGTAGCTTGATTTCCGGCTAGAACTTTCTTAGGAGGCGAGTTCGGATTTCGCACGTTTCCCACCGAATTATCATAGTGGTAACGCATTGAAATCACAGTGTCTTTCGGCAGCAACAACGCTTCCCGGTATTGATAAACGGACTGCCAGTTCGGGTCCCAATTCGCGATCCGGACAATCGTCTTTCGCTCGCCCGAAGGCAGAGTCGCGTAAGCCTCCAACAAATGCCCCAAATAATGCGCGTGCGGATAAACCGCCAGCACCGTCGCATCGCGCGGGAGCTTGAAATCGTCGCTGACCATGAAGTCTCGAACCCCAGGCGGAATACTCAATGCTCCATCATGCTCCAACTGAATGAGAATCGGAAACTTCTGCGGTTTTTGATCGGTGAAATAGAGACCCACCACCGGCCGGATCGTCTCGGACTTTCCGTTCGGATGCATGTGAATGTTCAATACGAGATTATTTCCTGGATCTAACTGCCAGGAAAAGGCTTCTTCTTTGGGAATCATCCCCGGCTTCCAAAATAAAAAATGTCCGTCGTCAGGATCGAACGCCGTCCGTTCAATCACCGGGTCCATCCCCGGACCCTCCTTCGCGGAGCGCGCACGATCGACATACAGATTCGCGTGATGAACCAGCTTCTTTGCCCCCGGTCTAATTTCCAGTGCTCGAACATAGCGCGTAGTCTTCACGCTCGGGGTAAGAATAAAATTCCAGTAAACATCCGGCCCGGAGGCTGGAACTGTATAAGAATCAGCCGCTTCGACGATGAGATCGGGAGGCCCAAGCTGCCAACCGTCCGTAAATTTCGGAGGGGTTACCGAGCCGGTGCCTTCCGTCGCTCCAGAGGCAACCCATGAAGAAATCGTCTCGATCTCCTCATTAGAAAGGATTTGTTCATCGGAAAAATCGCCATGCTCAGGAAGCCAAGGAGGCATATAGCGTCGCCGCGTGACGTCCGCAATCTGCTTCGCCCTCTTCTTCACATCTCCATAGGTAAGTAATGAGAACGGAGCCGCTTCTCCCGGTCGATGGCACGGTGAGCAATGCTGAAAAACGATCGGCGCTATATCGTGATTAAAGTCGGTAAGCGAGCATCCCGTCGCCTTAACCTCCGGCCTCAAGACGATCCGGCCCGCAACGACCGCGGAAATCCCAGCTTCCAGATTTTCAATTGCGCCGTGATATTTCAATTTTCCCGTGGCGTCGAAAACCGCGCCTTCCGGAGTCATCGTCGCGTGAGCGCGTCTCTGCAACTGATGATCGGGGTCGCGCAAAGGAGTGCCGGGGAACCCGAACTCCGCCATATGGTTCTCGATAGCTCTTTTGTTTTCATCTGGATTGGGATAAACCAGATAAAGCGCGACGTTCCGCCCCTGGAACTCCTGGGCAATGCGCTTCAACTCCGGCGCAGTGCTATTCGCAGCAGGGCAATCGGTGCGCAGGAAAACGAAAACTTCGACGTTCGCCCCAAAAGCGAGCGACCCGAACCACAACAGGGTCGCGATACTCCTCATAAGGTTCAGTTTACGCTAACTCTTCCCGCGAATTCCGCAGTTTCAATTGGAGGAAGAAAAATGATGGTTATACTTTGGATCGGGCTGCCCATAGTGCACGCTGCGCGGCGAAGCATCGTCAGGCGTGGATATGACTTACCTGAAAGCGGTTCTCACCGTGATCGCCATGTTGCTGGCAGTGCTGGCAATGCGGCCCGCCCAAGTCCGCGCGGATAACGAGCCGGCCACGTTTTTCGTCGAACCCGGCACCAGCCCGATTCGTAATCTGAACGGAGGAGTGCCGGGCGATGGAAAGATCGTGATCAACATGTCGACTGGCGACGTCTGGGGATTTCCAACGCACGCGGCCGGAGCGCCTTACCCCATCGATTCGCTGAACGAAAGATCGCCGGTGTCGAAGCCCATTTACCTGGGCCGATTCGACTTTGCGGCAATGAAGCGCCAAGGATCGGCATATCGCTGATCGTGCAGCAGTTCTTCATCGGTCAAACTCCGCAAAAACGCCACTAAATCGGCCCTGTTTTGCGGAGTCATCTGAAATCCGCGCATGATCGGATCGTGCCCGGGCTTCCCTCCCGACGCATAATGATCGATGGCCAATTCAAGTGTCGCGATGCTGCCGTCGTGCATGTAAGGGGCGGTGACGCCAACGTTGCGGAGCGTTGGAGTTTTGAATTTGCCCCCGGCACCTAAACCGTTATTGTGATACGTGGAATCGCTGAAATTGGGCCCGTTATGACACCGAAAACACGAAGGCCCTCCATCGAGGAAAAAGAGAATTTCACCGCGCTTAGCAGATTCGGAAATCGCAGTCTCATCGCCATCGCGATGAAAACGGTCGTACGGCGAGTGGAAAGAAGTTACGGTGCGTTCAAACGCCGCAATCGCGCGGGTGACGTTGGCGATGGTATACGGATTCTTTTCGTTGGGAAACGCTTGGCGGAACAGCGGTTTATAGGTTTCATCGGCGCCGACGATAGCCAGAAATTCGGGCTCGTTTAAACCCAGTTCCACGGGGTTGACGGAGCGCATGGGCTTCAACGCCTGCTGCTCCAACGAACGGACCGCCGGGTCGTTCCAGTTGAACGCGGTGGAATACGTCAGATTGACCAGGCTCATCGCGCTTCTGGGATGCTGCTGTTCGGTGGCTCCCACCGCGCGGGCGCGGCCGTCGGTGAAGGCCAGTTCCTGGCGATGGCAGGTGGCGCAGGACGTAGTGCCGTTCACCGACATGCGCTTATCGTAAAAAAGGTAGCGGCCTAGCTGGACTTGCGCCGGCGTGGATTGGTGGACGCTAGGTGCCGGCGCTACAAGTGGCGACGCGGCACGCACGAGTGCGTGCGCTACGGGGCTATCAGAAGGTTGGGTAAAACTGAGTCTTACTACGTTCGAGAGTTTGCCATCGGCGATCAGGTAGAGGTCTTTTTCGCCTTGGCCGATTCGTTTGATAGTGACTTGATCGCGGCTGCTACCGGGAATAGCGCCGAAGGATTCTACCGGCACGGAAATGCCATCAACCATTGCGACCAGTGAATGAGCGTAGCGGAAGCCGGTGCCTTCGATGCGAATGGTGTGTTCGAAAACGTGTCCATAGACTGGGCCGCGGCCGTCGGCGGAGAGCGTCCACAAGCCTGGGGCAGCATCGGCGATGATGATTTGGCTCGACGATTTTGAACCATCGGTGCGGACGATAGTCACTTCCGCGGGGCCGGGCGCGGAGCTTTCCGGGACGATGAGATTGGTGCTGGACCAGCCGCCTCCGGTCCACAGAAGCCGGGCCGGCCGGGAGACGCCCCGCGAATCAGTCACCTTCAGCGAAATATTCGACAACTTGAAGCTGTTTCCCTGGGCCTGGCGTTCGGCGAGAATCCGTCCATAGGCGCTGGCGTTTGCTCCTCTCGCGATGACCAGGCCACCAGCGGGTTGATTCACGGTGAAGACGCCGTGGGCATCGGCGGACCAGAGATGGGAGAGCACGGCCATGCCGATGCCTGCGCCTGAATAAGGGCGGCCGCAGGTCCATCCGTCATCGAGCTTCGACCAGTCGTAGGCGGTGTAATTGTCGATCAATTTTCCGGGCTCCATTGCGGAGATCGTCCAGTTGATGTGCTGTTGATCGAAACGCGTTAAAACATTTTCGATAAGTTCTGATGCGGCAGCAGGGTCGGAGGGAAAGTTCTCGCATTCCGGGCCGGAAGAGGCCAGATTAGGATCCAGGCCGTTGGCAATTAATGGCGTGGATTGGTCCAGGCCGGCTTGGAGATCTTGGAAGATCGGGTTGAATTGGTAGATTACGTTAGCGCCGGCGCCGGGAGTGGACGCGTGTGCTACATCATTCACGATGATTGGCTGAGTTGCGCCTGCGGACCGGAACCGGGCTGCGACCGCGTTATCGGGGACCGCGAAGAAGACGTTTGGATTCTCCCTGAAATCGGCGGCTAGAGCAGGCGAAGGGGATTCCAGGATTGCCAGGAGCTCCAGTTGGTTGGCGTTTTTCGCGACGTCTTTTACGAAGGCCCGGTACCGCGGGTTCAATTGATATTGCGCGGCGTCGATCGGGATACGCACGGCGTTCATGTTCATGCGCTGGCGGATAGTGATCAGAGTGGTGCGGGAAAATGCGCCGAAGCCGGATGCCCGGTCCAATGTTATGGGCGGGAGTGTGGTGCCTCGAACCAGGTACTGGCGGCCTTTTGCGTCAAGGATGAGATTTCCTTTTACGTGATACGGGCCGGATGGGGCTGGAGTGATGCTGGGTATGGCGAATGGCAGGCTCAGGAGCAGGAACCAGAGGGTCATTCGGCGGCCTGGGCGTATTATATCCCGATAAGCGCAAAAAGCCGCCTGAAAAAGGCGGCTGCCGCCAAATTGGCCGCCCCACCAGAAAGGCAGATTTCACGTGGCTGTGTTCGTGCAAGGATAAAGAAAACTTGCTTGGAAGTGGAGTGAATGCTTGCGATGGCTGTTGCGGGAATTCACAGGTGGGAAGAAACCGGATGGGGATTGTATGCGTCACCCCAACAAGGTTAAAATCAGGGGAGGTGGTTCCAGCTATGCGTCAGGTTTTTGTCTACATTACTCTCGGGACGGTACTTTCGGCACAGAATCCGCCGGCCCCGACACAGCCTCCGCAGAGCTCCAGTTCGTCTAAGGAGACGATCGCGAAGCCGAAGACCGACAAGCAGAAGAAAAAGGACGAGGCCAAGCTCAAAAAGGAACTGGAAACACCTTATAAGAGGTGGCTGAACGAAGAGGTCGGCTACATTATTACGGACGAGGAGCGGAAGGTTTTCAAGACGCTGCAAACCGACGATGAGCGGCAAACGTTCATCGAGAATTTCTGGCTGCGGCGCGATCCGACTCCGGACACCGAAGAAAACGAATACCGCGAGGAGCATTACCGCCGGATTGCCTACGCGAACGACCGGTATGCGTCAGGCATCCCGGGATGGAAGACGGATCGAGGCCGGATTTATATCGAATACGGGCCGCCGGACGAAATCGATTCGCATCCTTCGGGCGGCACGTATGAGCGTCCTTATGAAGAGGGCGGCGGCAGCACCTCGACCTATCCGTTCGAGCAGTGGCGGTATCGCTACATCGAAGGGATCGGCACCAACATCATTCTGGAATTTGTGGATACCACGATGTCGGGTGAATATCACCTGACCATGGATCCTTCGGAAAAAGACGCGCTCCTGTATGTCCCCGGCGCCGGCTTGACGATGGCGGAGCAGATGGGGCTGTCCGATAAGACGGCTCGCTTCACGCGTACGGATGGTACGCACCTGGGCACCGGCAGCATGCCTTTGCCCGAAAGCATGAACGAGTTTTCGCGCATCGAGCAGTATGCCAAGATTTTCCGGCCGCCGGCTATCAAATATAAGGATCTGGAAGCGGTGGTTAGCTCCAGCATCAAGTACAACCTGCTGCCGATGAAGGTGCTGGTGGATTATATTCCCCTGACCGCTTCTTCGGTGCTGACGCAGATCACGATTCAGTTCGACACAAAAGATATGCAGTTCAAGGACAAAGACAATTTGTCCACTGCGACGATCAACATTTACGGGCGCATTTCGACGCTGGCGCGGCGTCCTCTGGCTCCGTTCGAAGATGTCGTCTCGGTTCCCGAGCCTACGGAAATGCTGCAAAAGATGCTGGAGGCGAATCCGCATCAGATTTATCAGAAAACGATTCCGCTTCAGCCCGGTCTATACCGGCTGAATATCGCCGCCAAGGACCTGGTTGGCGGCAATACCGGCACGTACGAACTAAAGCTGGACGTGCCGCGCATGGATGACGATGTGTTGTCGGCGAGCTCGATTATTCTGGCCGATACCATTGAAAAGCTGCCGACGAAAAATATTGGTAACGTGCCGTTTGCGATCGGCGGATCGAAGGTTCGTCCCCGGATCGGCTTGACGGACTCGACGGTTCCGGCCTTCAGCCGGAGGGAGAAGCTGGGGATTTACATGCAGCTTTATAATTTCGAGTCGGACGAAACCACGCACAAGCCAGACGGGCAGATCGATTACGAGATTGTGAAGGTGGGTACGAATCCGCTGCAAAAGGTGTTCGAGTACAGCGAGGAAGTGAAGGATCTGCAAGGCGGGTCGGCCCAGAAGGTGATCGAGTACCGGCTGCCGCTTTCGGACCTGGAGCCGGGAGAGTACAAGCTGACGATTAAGGCGACGGACAAGATACGGGCTGGCAGTCAGCCGGTGACAAAGTCGGCTTCGTTTACGGTAAACTAACGATCAGCGGATACGGCCGCAGGCAAGAGGTGTTTTGCCAAGCATGACATCAGCCCGAACGAATCATTGGACGCGCACCATTCTCGCTGGCGTGTTTTGTCTGGCGCCAGCCGCGCGGGCAGGCGGGCCGATTCCACTGGCGGGCAGCATCGCCGGCGAAGTGAAAAGCGTGGCGGGCGTGGTCGAAATGGGCGCCAAGGTTCTGCTCTACGACCGGCACGAACAACTGGTGCGGCAGGCGCTGACCAACGAACAAGGGTACTTCGGATTTGCGGGGCTGGCTCCCGACGTTTACTCGATTCGCGTGACGCTGGCGAGTTTTGTGCCGGCATTGCGGCGGAACATCAGTGTCGCGGCGGGGACCGAGGATCTGCTGCAAATCAATCTTTCGGGTATTTTCAGCACCGTCGATATTTTATCGTCGGCGTCGCGGGGGACGCTGATGGGCGACGATTGGAAATGGGTACTGCGAGCCTCGCCCTCCACCCGTCCGATCCTCCGATTTTTGCCGGATTATTCAAGCAGCCGATCGTTGGCAAGCGATTCGTCGTCGAGCAGCAGTTCGGGGGCGTTTGGGTCGATGTTCTCGGAAACCGAGGGAATGCTGAAGGTTTCGGCGGGCGATAGCGAAGGCCTGGGATCCAGCCAGCAGGACTTGGGTACGGCGTTCGCCCTGGCGACTTCGATCTACGGAAAATCGCGGCTTCAATTGAGCGGAAACCTGGGCTACGCGACCAATAGCGTGATGCCCGCGGCGGGGTTCAGCACCACCTATTCGCGCAATAGCGACAACGGCGGAGGGAATCCGGAAATCACGGTCGGGATGCGCCAGATGTACCTGCCGGACGGCCGAGGCGACGCGGGTCCGGCGTTGCGCACCATGACGGTGGGTCTGTTCGATCATTTGGATTTGGGCGACCGGCTGCACTTCGAATATGGGTTCAACTACGAGTCGGTTTCGTTTTTAAATCATTTGAATTATCTGAGTCCGTTCGGGCGGACGACACTCGATTTAGGGGCGCGTAGCTGGGTGCGAATGGCCTTCAGCTCCGGGACGCAGCCGGGGCAATTGCTGACGAAAAACATGGAGTCGGCCGACGCGCTGAGTCAGGATCTGGCGGCGCTGGCGATGGGTCCTCGGGTATCGTTGAGCAACGCGCGCACAGAAGTCGAGCGGCGGGAATCTTTCGAGGCGAGCTACCGGCATGTATCGGGCAGCCGGACATATGCGGCGGGGTTCTATCGCGAATCGGTTTCGAATGCGGCGTTCATGCTGAGCGGACCCTCGGATTTTCTTCCCGCGAGCGACCTGCTGACGGCGCTAGGGTCGTCGAGCCAGGTGTTCAATGCGGGCAGTTATCAGAGGATGGGTTATTCGGCTTCAGTGACGCAGTCGCTGGGCGAACATTTCGATGTGACCATGGCGGCGGGACGCGCGGGCGCTCTGCTGGCGGGGTTGAACAGCGAGGCCGACGCGAACGCGCTGCGCGGCGAGATTAAGACGGTGCAGAGGAGCTGGCTGTCGGCTCGCGTTTCGAAGACTCTGCCGGTGACGGGAACGCGAATCAGCTCCAGTTACGGATACACGGATTTTCGCGCGCTGATGCCGTCGCATTTATCGCTGACGGATCAATCGAATCAGGATTCCGGGTGGAATATCGACATCCGCCAACCGCTGCCGTCTCTGCCGTGGTTGTTCGGGTCGTTCGGACGATTCGAGGCGTCGGCCGAGTTGCGGAACCTGCTTGCCGAGGGGTATCTGCCGGTGGTCGTGAACGATCAGCGCGCGGTATTGACCAATTCGCCTCGGGCAGTGCGGGGCGGGTTGTCGTTTATTTTCTAAGTTTAATTTCTTTCCTTTGTGACCTTTGCAGCTTTCAAGGAATCGAGCTGCGGATTCTTTCGCATACACTTCTATCAGAAAGGGTCCTCACCGGGGCTCTTTTGACAGCTATTTCTCGGCCGAGAAATGTCGCATTACGGTGGTCCTGAGCCCTCTGGAAGCGGAGGGACCTTGGGGTCGATCTCAAAATATTCGGTCTGACAAGCCGGATTTCAGAGGGTTGTTCTCGCAAGAAGCAACTCAAATCACTGGCGGCCGGCGGATCGAAAGGTCAGCCGGCCGCGCGCGACTTTTCGTACAGCCGTGGTGTATGTAAACGTACTGGGGCAGGTTCCCGACCCGCCCTATTGGGTTCGTTCTGTATTTTCGAATGTGCGCTCTTTGGCTCCTGCATAGTCATGCAATGTAGTGTGCCCAGTCCGAGCACCAAATCCCGGCTGTAGATCCCGATGATCTTCCTGGCTGGGAAGAGGCGGGCCAGGGTGTTTAGCGCGATGCGGTCGTTGGGGTCGCCGAAGACGGGCGCGAGCACGATCGCGTTGGCGATGTAGAAATTCGCATAGCTGGCGGGGAGGCGCTGGCCGGCGAAATAAATAGGTTCCGGCATGGGCAGCGTCACGATGCGTAGATCCTTGCGGGCGCGAAGGCGGGCCAGATTTTCTTTTAATGGCTCATGATTCGGGTCCGATTTGTCGGGCTCGGAGGCGATAACGATGGTGTCGGAGGCCGTGAAACGGGCGAGGTCATCGACGTGGCCGTGGGTGTCGTCGCCGGCAATTCCCTGCCCCAGCCAAATCACTTCGGTGATGCCGAGGTGAGTTTTTATCAGGCGTTCGATGTCGCGTTTCGAAAGATTCGGATTGCGGGCCTGCACATCGCAGAGCAGACATTCCTCGGTAGTGAGGAGCTTGCCTGCGCCGTTCACATCGATGCTGCCGCCTTCTAAGACGGCGTCGATGGATGTGGATTCGAGGCCGAGTTGTCGGGCGATGAACTTCGGAATTTGCGAGTCATGCTGGTAGTTATCGTATTTGGCCCAGCCATTGAATCGCCAGTGAGTGATGGCGACTTCGGATTTATTTTTCACGAACAGAGGGCAGTAGTCGCGGGTCCAACTCCGGTTGGTGGGGTGATGGAAGAAGTCGACGGCAGCGAGGTCGGCGTGGCAGGATTCTAGAATTTTTCTGACGGCTTGTTCGGATTTTTCGTCTTCGACCAGAATGCGGACGCGCTCTACGCGTGCCAGGTGGCGCACGATTTCGCCGTAGAGCCAGGGGATGGGCGCGAATTTTCCGGGCCAGTCGGATTTCTCATGGGGCCAGGCGAGCCACGTGGCTTCGTGAGGCTCCCATTCGGCGGGCATGCGGAATTTCATTTTCCGAGCCAGCGGTTCATGATGGGGCCGTAGGCGTCGATGCGTCGGTCCCGGAGGAAGGGCCAGTTGCGGCGGACCTCGTCGGAGCGGCGCGGGTCGCATTCGACGACGAGGATTTCTTCCTGATCGGAGGAGGCTTCGTCGAGGATCTGGCCGAAGGGGTCGGCGACGAAGGACGAGCCCCAGAATTCCAGGCCGTGATCCGGAGGGCCTTCATAGCCGACACGATTGACGGCGGCGACATAAATCCCGTTGGCGATCGCGTGGGAGCGCTGGATGGTTCGCCACGCGTCGAGCTGGGCGGCTCCGTATTGCTCTTTCTCGCTGGGGTGCCAGCCGATGGCGGTGGGGTAGAACAGAACGTTGGCGCCGCCGAGCGCGGAGATGCGGGCGCCTTCCGGATACCACTGGTCCCAGCAAACCAGGACGCCGAGGCGGCCGAAGGGAGTGTCAAAATTCGAGAAGCCGAGATCGCCTGGAGTGAAATAATACTTTTCGAAATACAAGGGATCGTCGGGGATGTGCATCTTGCGATATAGGCCTTGAATTTTGCCGTGGGTGCCGAGGATCGCAGCGGTGTTGTGATAGAGGCCCTGCGCGCGCTTTTCGAACAGAGAGGCGATGATGACGATCTTTAGTTCGCGCGCAAGCTTGCCGAGGAATTCGGTGGAAGGGCCGGGGATTTCTTCCGCTAATGCGAATAAATCGGGATTTTCTTCGCGGCAAAAATATTGTGAGCGGAACAGTTCCTGAAGACAAACGATCTGGGCGCCGCGCGACGCTGCTTCGCGAATCTTCCATTCGACCTTGGCGAGATTCTCGTTCGGATCGACGGCGCAGCTCATCTGGACCAAGCCTATGTTGAATTTTTCGTCGGGCATGAAATTCTATTGTCGGCCCTACCAAAAGTGCGTCGCAACTATTTTGGGGGAACTGGGCGTTCCGGATATTACTTTTACATGTAAAACGAGTTGCAGATTCTTGTCTTTCCAATTGGGAGGAGCGCCTCGGAGCGCTTCGGCCATCAGATCGGCATTCGTAACGACGTCGGCGGCCGCATCGGTTCCATACTGAGTGATGCCGGCGAGTTCGACCAGCATGGCGTGCGTGTCCGGATGAAAAACCCGCGACACGATCGCGTAGTCTTCCGTGGTGTGGCGATCCGGGGGCAGGTTCGGCAGAGTAAATTGAGTGGGACGGCCAAAGTCGGTGATGCCCACGGGATTGCGCGACGCGTCGATAAAAAATCGAAGCTGGCTGCTGATTTCTTTCCAGCGCGTATAGGAATAGCCGACCAGGATGGCGGGCGAAGTTCGCAAATCGTGGAATGACACGTCGCTGCCGACCCGCAGACGATACGGCCTCTCCATTCTGGTGAGCATGGAGCTGAGCCGGGAGGTGGCGATCAAGTCGCCTCCGCCGACGAATTGGTCGGTCAGCGAAACGAAATCCTCGGATCGAACCGGCTGTTTGGAATTGGCGTCGCGGTCCAGGCCGAATACCGGCACATAGGCCACACACAGCGAAACCGGCGAAGGGCTGTTCAGCACCGGGGCCCAGAATTGATCGATTGCAGCGGCCGGCCGGGCGCGAATCCAAATAGCGACCGCGATCGCGGCCGATATAGCGAGGGTTGCGGCGACAGCCAGCAAACGGGAATTGAGCCGAGCGGCAGGTTTGGGCGCGAGGGTCTCGATAGCGGGCGCGACGGCTGCCTCCGGAACCGGGGCGGGCACCCGAGAGATTTCCCAGCGAAATTCGGGCACATAGGTGCCACCGGGAAGTTCGATACGTACAGGATTGTGCGCTCCCTGTTCGGCATAATAGAGACCAAGTCGCTTGCGAACGTCGCCCGCCTTGACCCGAACCGTGGCATCGTCGCTGGGTTCGTAGCTGGTGGAACGGCCGAAGACCTCAATACCGATGGTTCGCTCTTTGAGGAGGTCAGTGTGTCCGTTCAGAGTATTCTCGACGGCGTAGCGCAGGAAGTCCTGGCTCCGTTTGCTGGCGCGGAATTCATGGCTGCTCAGCACGCGGGCGAGTTCTTCCCGAATCGCCTCCTCTGGAACGTGCGCCGACCGATGGCCCTCTGAACCGTTGGTTGGAGGCACCCTGGGAACTTCGCCCTGGGCCACGGAAGCACCTCCTCTAGTAATCTGGTATTCGATTTTAACATGCCGCCGTTGGGGATCTCGAACACACTGAAAACACGCATGTTCGATTCGGGTAACGAACCCGGCTCGTAACACCGCCGCAACCGTTCGGAACTGGACAGAGAGCCGCGCGCACGTCAGCATTCCAGGGTGAGGATCCTCTGCATCGGCGCACATCCCGACGATTGCGAAATCGGATTTGGGGGGACGGCGGCTAAGGCTGCCGCGTTGGGGCATTCGGTCAAATTCCTGTCATTGACCAACGGCGCTGCCGGGCACCACATTTTATCCCTGGAGGAAACTGCCGTTCGACGGAAGGGGGAAACGGCGGAGGCGGCTAAGCGGCTGGGGCTGGCGGAGTCGGAGGTGCTGGACAATCCCGACGGCGAATTTTCCCCGACGCTCGCCGCCCGTCAGGAGGTGGTGCGGCAAATCCGGCGATGGAGCGCGGACGTGGTGCTGACGCATCGCCCGTGGGACTACCATCCGGATCACCGGTACACCAGCCAAGTGGTTCAGGATTCGGCGTACCTGGTGATGGTCCCACACGTCTGCGCGGATACTCCGGCGCTGGCCACGAATCCAATCTTTCTTTATTTTCAAGACGAATTTCGATTGCCGGCACCGTTTACGCCGGAAATTGCAGTGGATATCGACGACACATGGAACCGCAAGCTCGATGCTTTGAGCGAGCATTCTTCGCAGGTTTACGAATGGCTTCCGTGGGTGAGCGGACGGGAGGTTCCGAAGGAGCCGGCGGCGCGGCGGGCGTGGCTCGACCAACAATGGACGCGTCCGATCGATAGCTGCCTGCGTGCTTCACTCGCCCGGCGTTATGGAACGGAGCACGCCGCGAACATCGGACATGCCGAGGCGTTCCAGGTTAGCGAATACGGGCGCAGGCCGACGCGAGAGGAGATGGAAGAAATCTTCCCCCGCTAGCATGTCGAAAATGCTCGAAGAAATCCGTCAGCAGCCGGACGCGCTCGCAAGGACACTGGAGACGGGTTGGCGAACGGTCAACAGTCTGCGCCGCCACCTGCAAACGCATCGGCCGCGGCTGATCGTGATGGTGGCGCGAGGCACTTCGGATAATGCGGCACAATTCGGACGCTACTTAATCGAAATCACGACCGGCATTCCCGTATCGCTGGCGGCGCCTTCGGTGTTGACGCTCTACGAAAGTCCGCTCCATTTCGAGGACGTGCTGGTGGTAGGAATTTCGCAATCCGGCGAATCGACCGACACCAACGCCGTTCTCGAAGATGCGCGGAAACGCGGCGCGACCACCGTCGGCATCACCAACGATGCGCATAGCGCGATGGCCGGCCTGGTGGAGTTTCCGCTGTTGATCGAGGCCGGAATAGAGGAGAGCGTCGCGGCTACGAAGACTTACACCTGCCAGCTTCTCGCATTGTATTTATTGGCGTCCGCGCTGGAAGGCGAGGTTCGGCTCGACGATCTACGGCGCATTCCGGAGTGGGTGGAGCGCGCGTTCGAGCTGGAGGAGCATATTGAGGAACTGGCGGCGCGCTATTTATTCATGTCCCGAGCGGTCACCGTCGGGCGAGGGCTGAACTACGCGAACGCGTTGGAGTTCGGGCTCAAGCTGATGGAGACGTGCTACGTGGTGACGGAGCGTTTCTCGTCGGCGGACCTGATGCACGGGCCGATCGCGCTAGTGGAGCGATCCTTTCCGGTCTTTGTGTTCGCTCCGGGCGGAGTTACGTGGCCGTCGATTTCGCTGGTGCTCGACCGGCTCCAGGAGTTGAAGGCGGAGACGCTGATTATTACGGATCTAAGAAATTCCGAGGTTCGCACGCGGGCGGCGCGATTCCTGCTGCTTCCGATCGAGCCTGGAGCGGAGCGCGGGCCGAAGGATTTGTACACGCCCATCCCTTACATCGTCCCGACCCAGCTCTTCGCTGCGAATCTGGCAGCGATCAAGGGAATCAATCCGGACTGCCCGAGAACCCTGACGAAAATCACGCGAACAATCTGATGACGCTAACCTACCTCGACTGGTGCTGGATCGCGTTGTATTTCGCGATCAATGGCGGAATCGGCCTGTATTATCGAGCGCGCGCGGGAAAGAGTGTTGACGAATTCTTCCTCTCCGGACGCAACGTTCCGTGGTGGCTGGCGGGCACTTCCATGGTGGCGACCACGTTCGCCGCGGACACGCCGCTGGCGGTGACGGGGATGGTGGCGCGCGGAGGCATCGCTGGAAACTGGCTGTGGTGGAGCTTCGTTGCGAGCGGCATGCTTACGGTATTTTTCTACGCGAGACTCTGGCGCCGGTGCGGTGTGATGACCGACATCGAATTCACCGAGATTCGCTATTCCGGCCGTCCCGCGGCGTTCCTGCGCGGATTTCGGGCGCTCTACCTGGGAATTCCGATCAACTGCATCATCCTGGGCTGGGTGAATCTGGCCATGGTCAAAATACTTAGCCTCGCGCTGGGGATCACGCGAATCGAGGCATTGCTGATCGTTCTGGGACTGATCGCCGTGACCTCCTTTATTTCCACGCTGTCCGGATTGTGGGGCGTACTGGTCGCGGACCTGTTTCAGTTCGTCATCAAAATGACCATGGTGATCGTACTGGCTGTGGTGGCGATTCACGCGGTGGGCGGGATGGGCGAGATGAAGTTGAAGCTCGCGCAAATCGACCGTCAGCGCGGCTCGCAAGGCTCCGTGCTGAGCTTTGTTCCCGACCTGCACTCCGCGTGGATGCCGATGATCACGTTTTTCGTTTATATATCGCTCAACTGGTGGGCGACCTGGTATCCGGGCGCAGAACCCGGCGGGGGCGGCTACGTTGCGCAACGGATGTTCAGCGCGAAAGACGAGAAGCATTCGCTACTGGCGACGCTGTGGTTCAACATCGCGCATTTTGCCATCCGCCCGTGGCCGTGGATTCTGGTGGCGCTGGCGTCGCTGATTCTCTTCCCTGGCCTGGAAGATCCAGAGACCGGCTACGTACGGGTGATGATCGCGTATCTGCCGGCATCGCTCCGCGGCGTGATGCTGGCGGCGTTCGCGGCCGCCTATATGTCGACCATCGCGACGCAGCTTAATTGGGGCGCGAGCTACATCGTCAACGATTTTTATCGCCGGTTCCTGAAGCCCGATGCCGGAGACCGGCATTATGTACGCGTCTCACAGTGGACCACGGTGTTGTTGACGATCGTCTCCGCGGTGGTTACATTTTACATGACCTCCATCGCGGGAGCGTGGAAGATGCTGATCGTCACTGGCGCGGGCACGGGACTGGTTCTGCTGCTGCGCTGGTATTGGTGGCGGATCAACGCCTGGAGCGAAATTTCCGCGATGGCCGCGGCATTTATCACGTCGCTCGCGCTACAAATCGTGGGGGGCCTGGATAGCGATAAACCGGCAGATTTCGCGTGGATCATGATCATCACGGTTTCCGTAACCACGGTGGTCTGGCTGGCGGTTACTTTCCTCACCAAGCCGGAATCGGAGGCGACGCTAGTCAGTTTTTACCGGCGCTCCCGTCCAGGCGCTGCGGGATGGGGACCGATCGCCAGACTCGCGCCGGAGGTACGAGATTCGCGGATGGGAATCTACAACGCGATGGACTGGATCGCCGGCTGCGTGCTGATCTATGGAGTTTTGTTCGGGACCGGCAAGTTGCTCCTCGGTGAATGGATCGAGGGCGCGTGTTTGCTTGCTGCCGGTCTTGGGGCAGGAGCTGTCATCTATTGGGATCTGTCGCGACGCGGATGGAGCTCGATTGTCGATTAGGATGCAAATGACGAAATATGCTTTGTTTTTGGCAGTTCTAGCGCGGTTGGCCGCGTTCGGCGAAGTGATGCCGCTTCCGGCGACGATGGTATCCACGCCGGGAAAGCTGACCATCGATTCCAGTTTCACGGCGTTTGCGAAGGGATATTCCGACGCGCGGCTTCAATCCGCCATAAGCCGCTTCGTGGCGCGGGTATCGCGCCAGACAGGAATTCCGATGCACGGCGCGGGGAAGGCGGTTGTATCGATCGAGTGCCGGGAGGGCGGCAGCGAATATCCGAAACTAGGCGAGGACGAATCGTATGTTCTCGACGTTTCTGCGGTGGGGGCAAGGCTGAATGCAGCGACAGTGACCGGCGCGCTCCGCGGGCTGGAGACGCTGGCGCAGTTGATCGGAACTAGCTCGGAGATAGGGAGCGTACACATCGAAGATAAGCCCAGGTTTCCCTGGCGAGGCCTGATGCTGGACGTTTCCCGTCACTTCATGCCCATCGAGGTAGTGGAGCGAAACCTCGATGCGATGGCTGCCGTTAAGTTGAATGTATTCCACTGGCATCTTTCAGACGACCAGGGATTCCGAGTGGAGAGCAAGCGATTTCCGAAGCTTCATCAAATGGGTTCGGACGGACTCTTCTACACCCAGGCGCAGATTCGGCAGGTAGTGGACTACGCGCGCGACCGCGGCATTCGCGTGGTCCCGGAGTTCGATATCCCGGGGCACACGACGAGCTGGTTCGTGGGATATCCGGAGCTCGCCAGTGCCGCAGGGCCGTATTCGATCGAGCGGAAATGGGGAATTTTTCAACCGACGATGGATCCGACGCGGGAGGAAACGTACGCGTTCCTGGACGAGTTCATCGGGGAGATGGCGGACCTGTTCCCGGATTCCTATTTCCACATTGGCGGAGATGAGGTGGAAGAGACGCAGTGGAAACACTCGTCCGCGATTCAGGCTTTCGAAAAGGATCATCAACTTGCGGACAGCCGCGCTCTGCACGCTTATTTCAATCTGCGCCTGGAACAGCTACTGAAAAAGCACGGGAAAACGATGATCGGATGGGACGAGGTCCTTGATCCAAGCCTGGGGCGCGACACGATAATTCAATCCTGGCGCGGGCAGGCTTCGCTGGCTGAGGCAGCTCGCAAAGGCTATCGGGGGATTCTCTCGTTCGGATATTACCTTGATCATTTGAAGCCGGCGGCGGCGCATTACAAAGTGGACCCGCTGGCCGACGCTCCTGATCTTCTAACTAAGGCTGAGTCCTCTCGAATCCTCGGCGGCGAAGCGTGTATGTGGTCGGAATACGTCAGCGAGCAGACCGTGGATTCACGAATCTGGCCACGAGCCGCGGCGGTCGCGGAACGGCTGTGGTCGCGCAGGGAGGTCACTGACGTCGATGCCATGTACCTGCGACTGGAGTCGGTAAGCCGGGCGCTCGATTGGATCGGCGTCGAACATCGGTCGACTTATGGACGCTTGCTCGGGCGGATCGCGGGACGGCAATCCGACGCGCTGCGCGTGTTGGCGGACGCATCCGAAGCTTTGGGTATCGAAGGACGCCGCGACGCCCGCCACTACACGAGCGAAGTTCCTCTGAACCGGTTCGTTGACGCGGTACACCCGGAGAGTGAAAGCGTCCGGCATCTGGAACAGGCGGCTCGAACAATCAGCTCGCCCGGGGCGTTGGCTGAGTTAGAAATGACCCTGACAGCCTGGTCAAAGAACGAGTTGCGCCTGGAGCCGCCCTCGGAGCTAGCCTCGCTCTCGCGTAACTTGTCGGTGCTGGGATCGATCGGACTGCGAGCTTTGGAATATTTGAAGGCGGGTAAGACTGCGCCGGAGGGCTGGGTCGCTCAACAGATGCAGGTGCTCAAGGAAATTGAGCGTCCCAACGCTGAAGTTGTCCTGGCAGGCGTCAGGCCGGTTCGTTTGCTAGTTGAGGGAGTGTCCGCGAAGGAATCCAACAAATGACTGAAAAGGCTGATGTTCGATGGGTAACGAACCTATGCGTAACGCATGACACAACCGTTTTGAACTGGACAACGGGATCGGCCGGGGCCAGGATTAGCGAAAGCAGAAACCTACATGACCGTTATTAAAAGGAGCAGAAGGGGTGTATATGAGAAGTAATAAATCGCATTCACTTATTTCCAGCAGCGCCACTTGGGCGGTGATGGCACTGACAGCTTTATTCCTTTCGGCACCTCAGTCCAGGGGACAACAGGTCACGGCGGCGATCATCGGGGCGGTAACCGATCCGTCAGGTGCTGCTCTGCCGTCCGCGACTGTCATCGCTCGCGACGTCGACCGGGGAACGACCTGGAAGACGCAAACCAACGCAGACGGGGCTTATAACTTCCCCCATCTGCCGATCGGTAAATACGACGTCCGGGTAGAAGCGTCGGGGTTCCAAACCGCCGTCCACGCGGCCTTTAGTCTTGAATTGAACCAGACGGCGCGCGTCGACTTCTCGATGACACTCGGCCAAATATCGCAACAAGTGGAAGTTTCCGAAGCAGCCCCCGTGCTCCAGTCACAAACTACCGAAGTGGGTTCGGTGATGGAGGCGTCGGCAATCGCGAACCTTCCACTTGAAACCCGCAACTACAATCAGTTGGCGTTGCTGGTGCCGGGATCGGTAACTATCAGTCCGGCGTCCTTTAATACCGGCTTGAAGACGTTCAATGCGGCCCGTCCTAACCTAAACGGGAATCGCGAGCAGGCGAACTACTATTTGTTAGATGGCATGGAGAACACTGAGTTTGTCGATAACAACGTCGCCTATTCGCCGAGTGTCGATGCGATTCAACAGTTCAACGTCATCACTAATAATCCCGACGCGGAGTTCGGCCAGTTTCTCGGCGGCGTTATCAATGTGAGCTTAAAGTCCGGCACTAATCAGTTTCATGGCAACGCCTTTGAGTACCTCCGTAATGACTTTTTCAATGCCAATGAGTGGTCGAACAACTTCAACGGTTTGCCGACGCCGAGGCAGCGATGGAATGAATACGGGGCTACCATTGGCGGGCCAATTAAGAGGAATAAGCTCTTCTTTTTTGCCGACTATCAGGGCTCGCGCTTCGATCTTCCGGCGACTCCAAGTCCTAAGACGACGTTCACCGCGGCCGATCTCACGGGGAATCTCACCGATCTCGGCGTGACCCTCTACTATCCTGGAGCGGTGGACGCCAATGGCAATCGCATTCCGATGCCGTCCAACCTGGCTTTGGCAAACATTTGTTCCGGCAGCGAGAAGATGGGCGTCAATCCTTGTATCAACGGCATCAGCGCGACCGCGATCAAAATAGCCAATGCTTTACCGAAGCCCAACCTTCCGGGTCAGGCCGGCGGCACGATCAATAACTTGAACAACACGGTGCAGAACTATACGCACGGGAACCAGGGCGATATGAAAGTGGACTGGAATCCGACGGATAAAGACCACGTATATGCACGTTACTCTCAGCAGCATATCGAAAATCCGATCGTCAACAGCGAAGCGTTTCAGTATAGCGGCAGCGGAAGCAACATCTTTCCACTTCAACAGGCGGTGCTCGACTACACGCGCACGATCAGTTCAAGCATGCTGAATGACATGCGCATCGGCATGAATTACTACCCCGCCGATGCAAACGCGCAGGCTCTCACCACCATGGCGGGCGCGAACCTGATTCCTGGACAGCCCACTCCATTTCTGCCCGGCTTATCTTTCGCCAGTTCGAAAATCGGCGGTCAGTTAAATGGACCGTTCGCCTTCGGCACTAACGATAGCCCGGAGATTTTCCATCAGACTTCTATCCAATACGACGACACTGTAACTTGGACAAAAGGCGCCCATACCATGCGAATGGGCTTCCAGTTCAATAGGTATCGCAATAACTATGTGCCGGCCACCAGCAGCGACGGAGCCGCGGGACAGATCGGTTTTAACGGTACCTATACGGGAAACTCCGAAGCCGACTTCTTCCTCGGCCTTCCTTCCTATATGGGTTACGGTCTCGGCTTTTCGGGAACCGTCGGCCAGCGTAACGACGCCATCGGCGCGTTCTTTCAGGATGACTGGCGCATCTCTCGCAAATTGACAATGAACGTCGGGCTGCGCTACCAGGTTTTCACTCCGATCTATGAAGTACATAACCGCATGACTAACTTCGGAGAATACTCCGGCCAGATCGAACTAGCCGGCCAGGATGGGAACAGCAGGGCTCTTTATAACCAGTACAACGGGATCGCCAACTTTCTGCCACGCCTTGGTCTGGCCTATAGCCTCGACGACAAAACAGTAATTCGAGCCGCTTTCTCACGGTCGAGCTTCCAAGAAGGCACGGGCGAGTACAATCGGCTGGCGACGAACGCTCCCTGGAATGTTGACCTGGTGGGACAATGGGGATCGACCAACGCGTATGGGGCGATTCCGAGCAATCAGGTCACTCTCGATCAGGGATTTGGCGCGCTCGGCGCTACCAGCGGATGCACTGTCGCCAACGTGCTTTCCGCTCCCGCGGCCTGCTTCTCGGGTGTTCGTCTGCATGCGACCGATCCGAACTACCGGCCGGCTGTCTCCAATCAATGGAACTTCACCATTCAACGTCAGCTAGCGAAGGCATTCACTCTTCAAGCCGGCTATGTCGGCCAACATACCGACCACATGGCCGCGATTTACGATATGGGCCAGAACATTCTTCTGCCGAACCCTCCATCTGGTGGACCCTATAGCGCGCCTGGACCCTATCTATCGGGTAATCCGACTCTTAAGAATGACGGCACGGGTCAGCAGAGGCTCAACACTTCGACGGCGATCGAGAATTACGACTCGCTTCAGCTTGTAGCTCGTGAACAGCTTTGGAACGGGCTGGTGTTCCAGTTGAACTATTCCTGGTCGAAGTGTCTCACCAACAACCAGGGCTATTATGGCCGCTACGGTAACGCGGCTGCCTCGCAGACCACGGCAGACGTGTCATTCCAATCTTATGTTTATAACATCAACCTGGATTACGGCTACTGCGACGCGGATATCACCAACAACTTCACCGGCTATGTGAACTATGACCTGCCGTTCGGTCACAATCGCGCCTTTGGCAAGAACGCAAACCCGGTGATCAACGCGATTTTTGGAGGCTGGCACTACGACGCGATTGCCACGGTGCACGGAGGCTTCCCAATTTCGATGATCCAATTCGGCAACGATCCGACTGGAGCCTACTTCCAGCCTCGCCCGGACTGCAACAGCCCATCGATAGCGACTCCGTATAAGAATTTCGTGGGTGGCGGCTACGTTTGGTTCGATCCGACCACCATGTCGATCCCTCTGCCGGGACAACTTGGCACATGTCCTATTTCAAGCGAACGAGGTCCTGGAATTAAACAGATCGACATGAGCCTCTCAAAGAAGTTCGCCATTACCGAGCATCAAGCGCTGGAATTCCGCTTCGATGCAATCAATGCGTTTAACACACCGATCTTCGCTGTGAACGGATATGCGACGGATGTTTTCCCCGGAGGCGGAATCGATAAGTCGAGATACGGCGTCGATCCTAGCTATACGGCCGGCATACCGACTGGGGTTGTCAACACGTCCGTCGGCTCGCGAAACTTACAGTTCGCATTGAAGTATCAGTTCTGAGGTTGAGATCGTTACTTCGGCGGAATTGGTTGCGGATATGCGCCTGCCGGGGTCGCGGGATTTACCTTGCGCTCCATTTGTTCGGTCCAGGCCTTTTGGACCGCCTCGGGAAAGGTCTTGAGCATTTCGGCTATCTTGGCTTGAATCTGCGCCACGATTTGCGGGTGTTCCTGAGCTACGTCGTAGCTCTCGTCGGGGTCATTCGCTAGGTTGTAAAGCTCCGGTTTCGGTAAAGGATAACTGCGGCGGCCGACTGCCGGAGCGGGCATATAAGCTCCTGTGTTGTGGCGCGCGATGTGCAGTTTCCAGTTCGTCATGCGGGCGCATTGCAGATCCCAGTTATCGAAGTAAAGCAGAGGATCGCGGTCGATGGACGGTTTGTCACCGTGCAACATCGGCCAGATATCGATGCCGTCGAGCGGCTTCGAAGGAAGCGCGCTGCCGCAGATTTTGGCGATTGTGGGAACGACGTCCATCATCGACGCAAGACCGTTGACGACGCGGCCCGGAGGAATGTGGCCGGTCCAGCGGGCGATGAACGGCTCCCGGATTCCACCTTCATAGGTAGTGTTCTTGCGCCCGCGGAGTTTGCCGGGACTCCCCTGATACCAGGGTCCGTTATCGCTCGAGAACATGATCAAAGTGTTGCTATCCAACCCATGCTCGCGCAGCGAGCGTAACACTTCGCCGACGCTCCAATCGATTTCCTCTACTACGTCGCCATAGAGTCCTTCTGGTGATTTACCACGGAATCGCGCAGAGGCGGCTAGCGGAATGTGCGGAAACGTATGCGGCATGTAAAGAAAGAACGGCGAGCTTCTTGATGCCGCGATAAACTTCGTTGCCTGCTCGGTGTAGCGCGCGGTGAGCGATTCGAGCTCGGCGGGATCTTCGATTACCTCGGTGTTGTGCATCAGCACGCGCGGGTTCATATCGTTGCTGTAGGGGATACCGAAATATTCATCGAAGCCGCGGCTGGTTGGTAAGTAGGCGTCGGGACGGCCGAGATGCCACTTACCGACGCACATCGTCTTATAGCCACGCGCCTTGAGCATATTGGCGAGAGTCGTTTCGTCGAGATTGAGACCGGCTGGATCAGGCGGCATCAGAACCCGCGGGACACCCACACGCGTCGGATAGCGGCCGGTGAGGAGCGCGGCTCGCGACGGGGAACAGACTGGATCGGCCGAACAAAAGTTGGTGAAGCGAACCCCTTCGGCGGCCAGGCGGTCGAGATTCGGCGTGCGGAGTTTGGAGCCGTAGCAGGCGAGATCGCCGAAGCCCAGGTCATCGCAGAGGATGAACACTATGTTCGGCGGCACGGCGGGGGCGGCCAGCAGGGGGGTTGCGGCTGCGGCAATAAAATCGCGGCGGGTCACGGCATTATTATGGCACCGTTATAATTGCGTAATGCGAACCAGTCTCATGCTTGGGTTGTTGGTCCTGATGCCGGTGGCGGCGATCGCGCAACGCGGAGGCAGGGGGCGCGACAGCAATGCCACACCGATTGTGCTGAAACCCGCGCGGGTGTTCGATGGCGAGGCGATGCACGAAGGCTGGGTGGTGGTGGTGAAGGGGGAACGGATCCAACAGGCCGGCCCTGAGGGCAGCGTCGATTCCACGGGAGCTACCACGGTCGACCTGCCGGGTACGACTTTGATGCCGGGGATGGTCGAGGGACACTCCCATATTCTGCTGCACGCGTACAACGAGACTCCCTGGAACGATCAAGTTGCGCATGAGGGCCTGGCGTTGCGTGCCGCAAGGGCAGTGAATCATCTGCACGCTACCTTGATGGCCGGCTTCACGACCGTACGTGATCTGGGTACGGAAGGCGCTGGGTATGCTGACGTCGAACTCAAGCAGGCGGTGAATCAGGGCATCGTACCCGGACCCCGGGTGTTGGCGTCGACGCGGGCGATTGTGGCCACCGGCAGTTACGCGCCTAAGGGGTTCGCGCCCGAATGGCACGTCCCGCAGGGCGCCGAAGAAGCGGACGGCGTCGACTCGCTGATCCGCGTGGTGCGCGATCAGATCGGCCACGGCGCGGATTGGATCAAGTTGTATGGCGACTATCGGTGGGGGCCCCATCCGGGGTCGAGTCCTACGTTTTCGCTGGAAGAGATGAAGCTCGCGGTGGAGACGGCGAGGAGCGCGGGAGTGCCAGTGGCCGTTCATACCAGCACAGCGGAAGGAATGAGACGCGCGATTCTGGCCGGCGCCGAAACCATCGAGCATGGCAACGACGGCACCGCTGAGACTTGGAAATTGATGGTGGAGCATCATGTCGCACTCTGCCCGACGCTCGCGGCAGGCGATGCGACAACCCAGTATTCGGGATGGAAAAAAGGTCAGCCCGAACCCCAGGGCTTGGTGAAGAAGAGAGCCAGTTTCAAGGCTGCGATCGATGCTGGAGTCACCATTCTGAGCGGGAGCGACGTAGGAGTGTTTCCACATGGTGACAATGCACGCGAGCTGGAGTTGATGGTCGACTACGGCATGCCGACGGTAGAGGCGTTGAAAGCCGCGACATCGATCGCCGGACGCGTGCTACACATGGATATCGGACAAGTTAAGCAGGGCATGCTGGCGGATTTGATCGCTGTGGATGGAAATCCGGTCAGTGACATTTCGGCGATCCGCAGAGTTAAATTGGTGATGAAAGGCGGGGTGGTCCAGAAATAGCTACGGTTTATTTCTTACCCAGTCTTCCGCCATCTGGATGTGCTTAATCGCTTTGCCTTGCGGCACAAAATAGCTATAAGTAACGTGAATTGTCCCGTCTTTCGCTTGAATTACGGAAGGATAGTGATACTGATTCGTTACTTTGTTCTCAGGGCTGCCTTCGAGATGCCGACGCCATTTCCAGGTAATTCCTTCGTCATCGGAGATCGCGGCGACAAGTGAATAGCGGCCTTGTTCCAGATCGTTGTAGACCATTAGCCAGTCGCCATTGAATAGTCTTATCACTTCGAGGCTGGTGCCCGGGTTCAGGATGTCCGTGTCGACCGCAGCGGTCCAGCTCACACCGTCATCCTTCGAGTAGCTTATGTGTGCTCGCTTCGGTGGTGGACCGTTATCGCGAAGATAGGCCACCAGGGTGCCATCTTTCTTGCGAACTACCGAGGGCTGAATACAGCCATAGCCAACGATGGGTTGGCTGGCCATCCAGCTATATCCTCCGTCATCGCTGATCGCCATGATGCCGAAGGAAAATCCGTCTGAATACATGGGAACCAGGATTCGACCCGAAGGCAGTTGAAGCGGATGAGTGCGCGTGAACCAACCCATGCGGGAGAAGTACATATCGTCGGCGTGTTCGATGACCTTTGCAGCATACTCGCCGGCGCGGCCTTCTTTAGCTTTATCTTTCTCGAATACTTCACGGGTTTTCGCAGCGATATCTTTGGGGATCAGAATAATATTGTCCTGATGTTCCCACTTCGGAGGACCGGAGGTTTGGCTATAGTCCGTAGAGATACGATATTTCATCAGCGCAGTTTCCCACTGATGAGCGATAATTACCGGCCAAAAAAAGAGCAGGCGCTGGCGGGAATCGATGAACATCGTCGGATTTGTGTCGGGAAATCCGGGAGTGTCCGCCATAGTAAAGCGCTCACTCCATTTGCCTGTCCGCTTATTCCAGCGGGCTCCTTCGATCTTGACATCGTCGGCGGTGCGTTCCCCGGAGCCGTGAAACCAGCAGACAAGTAAGTCGCCGTTCGGTAGCTCGACAACTGATGATGAGTGGTTATGCCAGGATTCCGGAGGAAAGATCAATTCGCCTTTGTAAAGTTGAGCTGATGCTGCCGAGGCCAGAAGGAATGTCAGTAAGAAGAATTTACGCATAAGCATGAGCGAAATATTGCTTGACGACAGACACTGATGTTAACATCTTAATAACAATGGCAACTGAACACATTCTTTCTCTTCTGATAGCGGAGCGGGACAAACTTAGCAAAGCTATCGAAGCACTGGGTGGAACCACACCCAAACCTGTCGCTACGTCTGTTACGGCGCATGTTACCGCCGCACCCGCTTCCGCGCCCACAAAGAAAAGGAAGCGCAAGGCTTTGACGGCAGCGCAGAAACAGGCTCATTCCGACAGGATGAAGGCGTTCTGGGCCGCCCGGCGGAAGAAGTCGGCGAAAGCTTAGCTACTTCTGGGCCCAATAGACAGGGTGTCCGACATAGGTCTCGTTTTCTAAGTTCGCTAAGATAGCTCGGCGAACCTCCAGGATGTCGACCTCACCCTGCTTCTGATAGAGGACTTTCCCGCCTGGCGAGATGACCATCGTGAAAGGCACTCCGGCCTCCCAATGCGAGTCGAACGCGGCCTGCAAGCCATAAGTGTCTTCGGTCGCGAATTGCAGGTTGCGGCTTGAAGCGTGTTGGGCCTGAAGTGTTTTCATGACTCCAGCTTTTTCGTCTGGCAAGTTCGTGGAGACTGTCACCAAGTCGAAATCCCGCCGGCGGAACATGCGGAAGGTATTCTCCAGGTCCGGCAACTCGGTCAGGCAGGGTCCGCACCAGGTAGCCCAGAAGTTGATAAGCAAAACCTTACCGGTCGGATTCGTTCGAAGTTTTTTGAGGTCTTCCGCAGTCACCATACTTACGCTCACTGGTTCGGCCTCTATTTTTTTCAACTCGTCCAGTTGACTATCGATCTTCGATTTCCATTTGGTCGAGCAGCCGAATGCCGGCGTATGAGCGACGGTGACAGGCTTGCCGGCTAACAACGCCTCCAGTGCATTTCTGGCATCCTGGGACTTCACGAGCGAGGCGCGCTGGCTATCGTCGACCCGGCCTTCATAGCGAAGCTTCCGGTCTTTATCAAAAATAAAAATATGCGGGGTCGCCTTGGGCCCGTAAGCTCGCGAGACGGCCTGTGTATCGCCGTCGTATAGATACGGGAAGTTGAAGTGGCGATACTCTGCCCGGATCTTCATCTCATCAAGGGAATCGCTCACGTCTGTGTAGCCTAACTCCGACAGCCGGATCGCCTGCGGATCATTGGGTTCGATCGCGACGAAGGCTACGCTCTTCGCTTGAAAATCGTCGACCAGTTTCTTGATGCGCGTTTCATAGAGCTGTGCCGTGGGGCAGTGGTTGCAGGTGAAGACGACTGCGAGTAATTGGCTATTCTTATAGTCGCTCAACTGATGGGTCTTGCCGTCAACTCCAGGCAGGGAGAAATCGGGCGCCGCGGAACCGATCGCCAGGGTGGGGTGCTCGTCCTCGGCGGCACGGATCGTCAAAGAAAGAAAAATGAGCGTCGCCGCGAGGGCCAGGTTCCGATGTGCCATGGTACTTCTCCTTACTTCTATTTTACGGAGAAGTTTACCACGTAGGTTTTTTCAGTCGAGCTTGCGGAGTCCTTTACGACCGCCTTGAGCGTGTAAGAACCGGCCGGAAGCGCGAGTCCTACAGTCAGCGAGCCGTTGTTTGACGTCACCTGCCTATTGGTGTTCGACCAGGAGGTTTTCCCGTCGGATGAAACGGCAGAGATGCTGACAAGATATTGCCTCGCGGAGAACTCAAACGGGATCGTCACCAGAATACTCCGGTCAGGGAGGATCACTACCGCCGCCTGAGAGCCGGATCCGGAGAGAAACACGCTGTTCTCCTGCTGGCCGAATGTTGCTTCCTCGTTCTTAAGCAACTCGTCCCGGAGCAACGTTGCCTCGGTCAACTGGCGGCGAGTGCCGACCACATCAGGAAAATCTTCGTTGTACTTCTGAAGCAGTAGCTTTAACTGAGCTGCTGCGGTTTGAACGCCCCGCTCCGCCTGCGCCAGCTTCGCGTCCTGCAGTACTTGCTGCCACTGGAGGAGTTTTTGCTCAGGGACGGATTCCGTCTGCTTTTCAGCCGCCCGCAACTGCTCTGCCAGAGCTCGAAGCTGTTGTTGGACCTGCTCCGTATGGGTAGATGCGAGCCGGCGCTCGGCCTCCCGGAGCTTCTCGGCTCGTTCCACCTGCTCTCTCTTGATCGGCGGGGCCGGGACCTCTTTTTCCGCAGGATCCGTCGTCAGCCGATAATCGCCCGTCTTATCCTTGTCGACAAACTCAAGGACGACATTGTTGCCGATTCCCTCAATGAAGCGGTATCGCCACTGCTCGAACGGATACGTGACGGTCTGCGCACCGCCTTCTTCGGGCGGCCGGGTATAACTGCCTCCTGACGGATGCGAGTCGATCTCGTCCGGCGGACCGTATTCAATGTAGATCCGGCCTCGATCCGTCTTCCAGCCCGGCAGGCCGGAATGAGTCGTGAATCGATCATTCACGTAGGCAATACGGCGATAATGCTCTTCCCGGTACTCGTTCTTCGGAGTCCCCGGCGTGGGATCGCGGCGCTCCCAAAAGTGTTCGATGAAATGCTTGCGCTCATCGTCGCTCTGGAGTTTCTTGAACTCTATCCGCTCCCGATCCGTGATGATGTAGACAACTTCTTCCTGGAGCCACCGGTCATACGCCGATTCGGCGACGGGCGCAGCCGGTGACGTCTGCGCTTGCGCGATCCTTACGAACGGTAGAGAAACCGTGGGAGCCTGCCACGCCGCTAACCCCACCGCTCCGGTGACGATCAAAATCCCTACCGGCAAAATCGGCGCGAAAGAGTTACGGGGAGCCTCCGGCTGCGAGAGCACGCGTTGAATTCGTTTCACCAGGTTCCCTCCTGTCGCCGCCAGAGCGCCCTGGCGCACCGTCCAACCGTTGCCGGCCAGCGCCGCCAGCGCTGTTGCGTACTCATGCGCATTCCCGCTCGTCAGCACCACCAGGTCGTCGCAGCAATGCTCCCGCTCTTTGCGAATCGCGCTGGAAACCCACCACGCGGCGGGATGATAGAACAGCAGTCCCTCCACCAGCGTCTGCATCAGATTCACCAGATAATCGGCGCGGCGAATATGCGCGAGCTCATGCAACAGGATCGCTTCCACCTGGCCCGCAGGCAGCCCGGCGAGCAATCCCACGGGCATCAGGATGACCGGACGCAGGTGTCCGATTACTACGGGGACTTCCGCGAAACAAGACTCGAGCAGAGTAACGGACCTTGACATTCGCAACCGCGCTCGGAGTCCGTCAAGCGTTTCGATCCACGCCTCTGGCGCAGTGCAGACGCCGATCCGGCGCAACCGCCCCGCTGCCGTCCAGGAAACCAGATACCGCAATTGAAAAAGGAGGACGCCCGCCAGCCACACTGGCGCGAGCCATGGCAGCAGTTCCGATGCGTCCCACGGAGCGCGCGCGTTTACGACTGGCCGTTCGCTTGCGGAGGGACTGACGAGTTGGGGTAGCATCCGCACCGCGGGGCGGTTGATTTCGTTTGGCATGAACCGGTAGAGCGTCGCTGCAAAACCGGCCAGCAGCGCGAGCATCGCCAGGCACGCCGCCGCGTACCGGACCCGCGCGGATCGCGCGATACCGAAGGAGATTGCCAAAGCCAGCGCGATGGCCGCGCCTTCCCACAGCGAGTGGACCAGCGTCCATCCCAAAGCCTTGGCCAATTCACTCCGCACGATCGATTCGAGCAGCATCATCGCGTTCTCCTTTCGTACTCGTCGAGGAGGGCGCGTAGCTCGGCCAGTTCCTGTTTCGAAGCTTTGCGGGAAGAGAGCGCGCCGATCATCAGGCTCTTGGCGGAACCGTTGAACGCGCGTTGCAGCATGTCGCCGGCGAGTTGCCTCTGCGTCCATTCGCGAGGCCGCGCCGCTTCATAGACGTGCGCCCGTTGAAGCTCATTCCTCAGGACCAAGCCCTTTTCGGCCATGACTTGAAGTTGCTTCAGAACCGTGGTGTACTGCGTAGGCCTGCGGCTGGCGATCGTTTCATGGACGTCGCGGACCGTTGCGGGTCCGCGGCTCCAGAGTACGGTCAGGATTTCAAGTTCGGCGTCGGTGGGTCTGGGCGGCTGCTCCGTGGACATACGATGATCGTACTACGATGTCCATCGTATGTCAACCGGATTCTCAAAAGCGTTTACTGATAGGTCGCGTTGATCCCGTACAGTATTTCGCTGAGGAAATAGCCGGGGCTGGTGAGGCCCGAGGCAGTGAAGCTAGCGGGATTCGATACATTTCCTACCGAGAGGCTTCCCGTTCCAGCGGGTAACGCGAGCGCTATATAGTTCGGTACCGTGAATGAGTCCGCGCTCGCCGGAACGTAACAGAAGAACGAGCCGGTGGCACTACCGGTGCTCGAGCTCGAGGTTCCGGCGATGTAAACATACGTGGACGAAGATCCACCGGTCCAGGTAATCGGAATACCGTTGGCCCGGTTGACTGTCGCGTCGGAGGTCTGGTTGGTCCACTGAAGGGTCGGGCCGAGCGTAACGGTCGCCGTGAACGATCCGACGTCCTTGCCGCCGGCTCCGCTCGCCGTGAAGGTCCCTCCGTTTGCCGGAATAAAGGAATTAGCCAAGGTCATTTCGTAAGTTCCGACGATCGGCTGGTTGGTCAAAGGATTGAGGAACTCGGTCAGCGCCTGTGAACCGGCCGGACCGCTAATTGTGATCGTGCCCGCATCCAGGCCCGTGCTGGTCGTATTGGACGTTCCAGTGGCGTTCGAAGGACCGGCCACATAGCAGTTCCCGAGCGAAAGAACGGAACCGGTACCGCTCACAGTGGTGGTGCCCGAAGTCTTGGTGAAGTCGGCAGTGCCGATGGTCTGCAGGCCTCCCGCCGGCGGATTCGTGCTGATCACCGGAGTCGTGCTTTGAATAATTGTGACGCCCGCGGAGGTGTAGGTACCCGACGTGCTACCACCGCCCTGAAGCGTGGTTCCGTTATAGCCGAGCGCCGCGTCGGAACAAACGCCGCCCGTGGGCTCAATCGGCAACTGGATCGTGTTGGTCACGACCGTGTTATTGCTGATGCCCGCTACGGTAACCCCGCACCCGGTCGCAGCGTTTGCCGGCACTGTGAAGTTAATCTGATTCAAGCCAGGGTATCCCGAACTGCCCTGGTAGCTCGGGGTAACCTGGACGCCGCCGATATAAAGCGTGAGCGGCGTGCTGACGGCGTGAGGCGTGGAGGTGAAAACGGTGTCGCTATCGGCCGTGTCGGCGCCGGCTCCGGAGCCCCAAAGAACCAGGGGCTCTCCTGGCTTCGCGGAATTTGTATAAGTGATCAGCGCGCCGGTCACCGCGTCCGTCGCCACGCCGAGCCCGCTTCCCGTCCCGTAATAAGTATCCAGGCCCAGGGCAGTGGTCACCACGGTAAGGGTCGCCGCGTTGCTGGTCGCTCCGCCGTAACTTACCGTGATGGTCCCCGTGCCCACAGGCGTCGCGGATGGCAGAACCGCCGCGATCTGCGTCGCGCCGGCGTAGTACATGCCCGGATGGCCCGTGAAGCTGCCGACCGTCACTGTGATCTGAGCGCCATTCAGCGTCGATGGAATTCCCGGCGCTGCACTGGACTGGAGGGCTGAGATGCTGCTCACCGGTACGCTCGCCAAGTTGGTGCCCCGAATGATGAAAAGGGTCCCCGGAGAAATTCCGTAGTTCGGCAAGCCCGGCACAAGTAAGCTGTAATTATTCTGGATCCCCGTGATCGTCGGCGTGTTCGGCGCGGCCGATTCGTAGGTGGTGTATTGGAAGACAAGGGACCCGCCGGTAACGCTCGTCACCAGGAGCTTGCCGAAGTTTCCGCCAGTGGTCCCGTACAGGACGATGGAATTAGCGGCGAGGCCGCTGATAGGACTCGACGAGCCCAGGCTGGCTTCGCTCGATATAAGTGACTGGGTGATTATACCGTATGTCGTCGCGCCGGAGATGGCGGCGTTACTGTACGCTTTTGCGCTCCCCTGCGGAGTCAGCGTGGTCCCGTTCCATGAAAAATCCCCCCCCGAACTGACCGTCGCGGCAGTGTCCATGTTCACATTGGTGTTGGCGGCCACCGTCAGGGTCCCGCTAATATCAGCAAAGGCCGCGATCGGAAAAAACGCGGCGAGAGCGGCTACTACACAACGGTTTCGTACCTTAGACATGTTTTCCTCCTGAGATCCCAAAAAACTGCACATAGTCTATCGCAAGATTTGTGATTCTTTCGGCTCATTCGTTTCCCCGCGAAGCCGCCGTGTAAAGGCCATACGACGGTCCACCGCCGAAGTGGAGATCGCTCGTAGTCCAACCGCGTTTCCTAATTACACCAAGCTACCACAAGGCGCTCGAGACACTTTGCGTCCGCAGCGGACGGGTAAGATCCGCCGGCCGACTTGTTCGAGGTCAATCCTTCTTACCGCTCGCGAACCCCTTCAGCAAGCCGCCCGCCGCCTTGCCGACATTGTGTTCCATGTTCTTCACCTCCTCCTTCACCACGGCTTTGATGTCGGGTTTGAAAACCGGCTCCGCACACGTCCCTCCCACCGTGAACGGGATCGGCGTGTTTCCGACCACTGCCAAGAGGCCGGAGGTATGCACCGTCGCGCTCATCTTGAAGGCGAGATCCTTGGCGGGACTAACGGTACCGGCGCCGCTGATCTCGCCGATTGCCGGGACCACCAGCTTCATATCGTTTGCGCTCGTGCCCTCGGGCGCCCATCGAACATTGGCGCTTAGGACCTGAATCTCTGTATCGGGGCCTTCCTTGATGCCGGCGAGTTTTTCGATTGACGCCATCTTTTTAGGAAGGTCGAACCCGACAATCCGCGTATTGTCCAGAGACAATGAGCCAGTGGTGACCGGATGATCCGCAGGGCCGTCCATCGACAATTCCGCACTTGCCGTCCCGCCCTTTAGGGACGTGCCGGAGGGCAGTGTAATCGCCATGGCTGGGAGCAGCGCTTCTAATTCCTGCACCGCCATATTGGGGCCGGAAAGCTTCAAACTCAGCACCACGGATTCGCCCTGTTCCGCGTAAGCTCCCGTGAGATGGGCAACGGCCGTTCCGATGTGAAGATCTCCCTGCTGGATGGTTCCGGAGTGCTTCCGGAGATCGTGTTGCACGGAAAAATCCGCTTCCACGGGGCGTGTGGAAGGAATTCCGTTCGCCGCGAGCTTTAAGTTGTCAACTCTAAATTTCCCCTGTATACGCATGGTGACGCCGTCCGATTCGCCGCTGCCGTCGAACGAGGCCAAACCCGAAACCGTGGGTGCGAAGTCGTTCATGCCGGAGTGCTCGAGATCGAGCTTCGTAGCCGTGAGGCTCACACTGACCGGAGTCATTGCCGAATCCGCGGGATTGATCGGTCCCGCCTTGCCGTCCAACTTGAGCGCGCCGCCGCCGTGCACTTGCCCCGAAAGAGAAAACGGAAACGAGGAGGTACTGGAGAAATCGCGCATCTCCATATTCACCTGCTCCAGCACCAGGGGTTTCCAGTGGCCGACCGTTCTGCTCAGACTCAAGCGGCAGTTAGTGATCTTGACGGCCTTCACAGAGAGCTCAAGCGGCGCGCGGCCCGGAGAAGGAATCGCGCTCGACCCAACTTTGGATTTACCGCCCAGGCCCGAGAAATTCCAATCACCCGAGCTTGCTTGCACCAGCGCAATCTCCGGTTGATCGATCCGCAGATTCGTGACGATCAACTTACGCGAGAAAAGGAACGGCCAGATTTCTACGCCGACATGTAAGGACTTGGCGCGCAGGAAAGCAGGCTTCCCGAAAGCAGGGTCTTCCGCTACCGACAAATCGTCGGCGGTGACCTCGCCGGACAGGATTCTGAACTGCAAATTGCCTAAAGTCACCTCTCTGCCCAAGGCATTGCTCAGATCCGACTGGAGCGTCGGCCGGAACTGATCCACGTTGATCAGAAACGGCAAGCTGATTACCCCCAGAATCACGATTCCGAGGGGGATTGCAACCCATTTCAACGTGCGACCCATCAGGTCCCCTTTCCGTTACTTTGGATCCTTCGCAAGTGGGACTTGGTGCGTTTTATCCAAAACCCATATCAGTTCCCAACGATCGTCTCTGCCGCCGATCATTGCCCCAATTTACCGGGCCCAGCCTATTCCAAAGATCTTACGGAGGACCGTCCTCCTGCATGTACGTATACTATCTTTCCGTCTGCCCCCGCAACGGCAAAGATTCGCCCGGCCGTGCGGCCATCCGGGCTCTTCATGATCAGCCACCCACCATCGCCCTTCCGCAACTCCATGGACCGGCAGTACAGCTTGCCGTCTCGCTCGATAATTTGGGTGGTGGCGTCTCCATTTCGATAGGTGCCTTTATATTTCGAAAACTCGCTGGACGCGATGGCGCTTTCGTGGGCGTCGCCGTTCTCGCGTTCCGGCTCGCCCAGCATTTTCATGATTTTCGCTCGCGTCCCCGGCAAGCTCTCTCCGGTTCGATTGCCCAGCACGATCACAGCCGCCGATTTATCCGGCAGCATCGCGATGAACGAACCATATCCTGCGCGCGATCCTCCATGGCTCCATACGCGCACCCCTCCGATCTCCTCCAGGTCCAAACCGTATCCATACTTCGAATGGGAGCCAGGGATGTCGGCATGCGGCGTCGTAAGTGCGTTCACAACCTTCAGCGAAAGTACCTGTTTCCCGTCGATTTTGCCTTCGCCCATCATCGCGGTCACGAAACGCGCAAGATCCGTGAGGTCTGAAAAAACAGAACCCGCCGGCCAGTTCGCGGCATTATCCGGAGCCGGTCGCAGCACCATCAGCTTTCCACCCGCGATATCATGCCCTTGCGATAGCGCCCGGGTCATCGCCATCGTCGGACGCAGAGTGGTCGAAGCCATCCCCATTGGACCGAAAACGCGCCCCTCCATCACCAGCGCGTACGGTTTCCCTTCGATCGATTCCGCAACATACCCTGCGAGCCAGAAGCCCGGATTAGCGTAGGAATAGATCGCGCCCGGCTTGGTGAAGAGCCAGTCCGCCTTCCAAGCTTTGATCTCATCGCCCAGCGCCGCATCGTCGTGCCGTCCGTTCATCACCGCCGCATCCTTGAGGCCAGAGGTGTGGCTCAATATCTGATTGATGGTAAGCGCACCGATTGCCGGATCTAGCCCGGCCACGTGCTTGCCGACCGCGTCCTCAAAGTCGAGTTTCCCCTCGGCCTGAAGCGATGCAAGGGCCGACGCGGTAAGCATTTTCGTCGTCGAACCCAGCCGGAACAGCATTTCCGGCGTCACCGCCGCGCCAGTTTCGATGTTCGATGTTCCGAACCCGTGCGCATAAATCAATCGGCCATTGCTCACCACGCCGATCGCCGCACCCGGAGTTCTCGTCGCGGCGAGTTCCTCATTGGCCGAAGCCTCCAACGCCGGAACGTCGAGTTTTGCATTTTGCCCCGCCGCCCGGACGGACGCCAATAAAAGATACGCCGTTGCCATGGAAGCCGTGAACCCAGGTCGCGTCATAGCATCCTAGATTACCTGATGCATCGCTAGTTTGCTTTTTGGGAACTGCGACCCACGTGAGAGCCATGAAAATCGCCTCTGTCGGGTGGGGCGGCCAATTTTGGCGGCCGCCGCCGGTTAGATAGCCCGCCCCACTTGGCTCGACCCAGACTCAATGGTTTGCAGTGTATTTTTGAACGGAGCTGTCAATTCGTCGAAATCAATGGGTCTGCCCGGCGCCCGCGCCAATCGAATCAAGACGGGCAACCATTTCGGATGGAAGGCGGAGCGCCGCCGCGCTCAGATTCTCTCGAAGATGTTCGACGGACGATGTTCCGGGGATCAGCAGAATATTCGGCGAGCGGTGAAGCAGCCAAGCGAGCGCCACCTGCATTGGCGTAGCGTGCAGAGCCTCAGAAACCTCGTTCAGCACCGCGGACTGCAAAGGATTGAAACCTCCCAGCGGGAAAAACGGCACATAAGCTATGCCGTGGCGCGCCAGGTCGTCGATAAAGCCGTCGTCTTGCCGCAGGGCCACATTGTACAGGTTCTGGATGCAAACGATTTCTGTAATCGCCTGAGCCTCCGCCAACTGAGCGGGACTTACGTTGCTCAAACCCAGATGACGAATCAGTCCCTCCCGCTTGAGCTCCGCAAGCACGGTCAGCGGCTCTCCGATTGACTCCTCCGATGGCGCCGCCAGGCCCCCCACCCGAAGGTTGACCACATCCAAGACATCGAGACCGAGATTTCGCAAATTGTCATGGACCCCGTCGACCAGCTCCTGACGCGAAAGCGCATGAACCCAGGATTTGTCCGCTGGCCGTCGCGCGCCTAGCTTGGTGACGATCGTCAGTCCCTCCGGATAGGGATGGAGCGCTTGTTTAATGATCTGATTCGTCACATGCGGACCATAAAAATCGCTGGTATCGATGTGGTTGACCCCCGCCGCGACAGCCTCCCGCAGAACAGCGATGGCAGCATCGCGGTCGCGAGGCGGTCCCCACACCTGTGGACCGGCGAGTTGCATAGCGCCGTAGCCCATTCGCTTCAAATTGATTCGAGTGCCGGGCAGGTTGAAAGTGCCGCCAAGGTTCGTCTGTTCAGTCATTCCGTGTCTCCTTTATTCTTACTGTGTGGTTAGATGGAGAAAGCTTCCATAAGGAGTTCGCATTTGCCTCAGCGCTCAGAAGCCGTGTTGGAACCGCGTAAATCGCCGGTCCAGGCCCGTTCGGCCGCCAGCGTCGACGCGATTCTCGAAGCCACCATTCAGGTTTTGCTCCAGGTGGGAAAGGAGCGGCTCACCACCACCAGGGTAGCTCGCAGAGCCGGCGTGTCGGTAGGAACCCTGTATCAGTATTTCCCCAACAAAAGCGCGCTGCTCAAAGCCGCCTTGAAACGTCACCTGGATGAGGTGACGGAAGCCGTCGAACTCGTCTGTCACCGGCAGAAAGGGCAACCCCTGGAACAGATGGCGACCGCCCTGATGACCACGTTCCTCGAAGCCAAGATGAGAGACCCGAAGACAAGCGTCGCACTCTACGCGGTAGGCTCCGACGTGGATGGCGCGAAGATTGCGCAGGAAATGGGAATCAAGTCCAACCAAGCGGTCGTCGCCATGTTGAAGACCGCGCCGGAGCGGCTCTCCACCGATCCTCAACTGGTCGCGTCGATGCTCCAGGGCGTCATGTTCGGAGTCAGCCGCAGACTGCTCGAATCCTCCGCTCCTGAAAAGCAATTCGATATCCTGCGCGATGAAATGATCGTACTCGCGCGCGCGTATCTGAACGCTTGTTCAAGGCGCGGCTAGCGAGGGCGGCGCTTGTTTCGCGTCAGGTAGACTAGCCTTCATGCGATTCCTGTTCTGGCTGCTGCCCTCGCTCCTTTCCGCGCAGAGCTACGATGTTGTTCTCCAGAGCGGACGGGTGATGGACCCCGAATCCGGCCTCGATGCCGTGCGCAGTGTCGGTATCAACGGAAATAAAATCGCCGCAGTCTCCCCCGGTCCGCTGCGCGGCAAAATCGAAGTCGATGCCACGAACCTGGTGATCGCGCCCGGCTTCATTGACCTGCATCAGCACTCCCAAGATCCTGTGGCCTACGGCTTCAAGGCCATGGACGGCGTCACCACGGCGCTGGAACTGGAGGTGGGCGTTTCGCCGGTAAGCCAATGGTATGCGGTTCGCGAAGGCAAGTCAGTCATTAATTTCGGGGCCAGCTCCGGCCACATTCCAGCGCGAATGTCGATCATGCACGACACCGGAGCCCTGCTCCCACGCGACGCCGCGATGAATCACCCCGCAACCACCGAAGAACAGAAGGCTATCGCCGGAGCCGTGCAAAAGGGTCTAGACGAGGGCGGCCTGGGGCTCGGCATGGGTATCGTCTACACGCCCACCGCATCGCCCGACGAGATTCTAAATCTGTTTTATCTCGCCGCGAAATTCAAGCGCCCGGTCTTCGTTCATATGCGCGCGACCGGCAACGTGATTTCAGCAATGCAGGAAGTGATCGCCGATGCCGCCGCGTCCGGCGCGCCTCTGCACATCGTCCACATCAACAGCTCCGCAACGCAGAAAACCCCGGACGCTCTCCGCATCATCGAAGGCGTGCGTTCCCGCGGCTTGGACGTAACTACCGAGGCATATCCCTACACCGCCGGCATGACCGAGATCGCCTCGGCCCGGTACAGCGGCTTGGAGAACCAGCCCGCGGAATATTTCGCCACCATGCTGTGGCCCCCCACCGGCGAACGCCTCACCCGCGAATCGTTCGAACGCTACCGCAAGCAAGGCGGCTTCGTCGCCCAATTTACCAATACTGAAGATATGGTGCGGCTCGCTGTCTCTCATCCTCTGGTGATGATCGCCAGCGACGGAATCTCGGAGCATCCCCGCTCCGCCGGCACCTACGCTCGCATCCTTGGGAAATATGTGCGCGAGGAAAAAGCCCTCACGCTGATGGACGCTATCCGCAAATCCTCGCTGCTGCCAGCCCAGAGACTGGAGACGATGTCGCCGCAGATGCGTCAAAAAGGCCGCGTCAAAATCGGCGCCGACGCGGACTTGTCGGTCTTCGATCCCGCCTCCGTCATCGACAAAGCCACGTTTGAAAAGCCGGCGCAATACTCCGAAGGCTTCCGCTACGTTCTCGTAAGCGGAACCTTTGTAGTTCGCGACGGCAAGCTACAACAAGGCGCCCACCCAGGCCGCGGGATCCACGCGAATTAGTTACTTCTTGGGCGCAGAACCCACGCGTTCGATTGTAACCCTGATCAGCTTCGCGGGGTCCACCGGCCGCTCTCCCCGAACCTTGCCGCGGCTGATCTTGTCCGCGACATCCAGCCCGGAAACCACCTCTCCGAAAATCGTATACTTGCCCGACCATTGCGACATGCTGTCGGTCGTAATAAAAAACTGGCACCCGCCCGAATCCGCTTCTCCGGTGTTGGCCACCGCCAATCTCCCCGCCCTGTCGAATCGCAGCCCGGGCAAAAATTCGTCAGGAATCCTGATCCCGCAATTGTGCGACCCCGTTCCCGTAGGATCGCCTGTCTGGATCATAATCCCCGGCAGCACGCGATGAAAGATCAGATTCTCATACAGCGGTCGCTTCACCATCGCGCCGGTTTTCGCGTCCTTCCACGCCTTCGTCCCCTGCGCGAGCGCAACAAAATTGCTGACCGCAATCGGAATTTCTTTTTCAAACAATCGCGCGGTGATCACGCCGCTGGATGTTTGAAACGTCGCGTACAACCCCGGTTTTAACGGAGGATTCTGCGCCGCCACCACGACGCCAAGAGCGATCAGTCCGATAAACCGCTTCAAGCCGATCCTAATTGACCAAAGCCTGATACACCATCGTTCGCGTCTGCCGCCAGATGAATCCGTTCGCCGCTTGCGGTGATTGCACCATCATCACGGCCACCAGCTTCTCTTTCGGATCCACCCAGAACAGCGTGCCCGTGATCCCGCCCCACGAAAAATCCCCTACGGACCCCGGCTCCGGATTGCGCCCCGCATCCACTCGAACCGCGAACCCCAGCCCGAAGCTCGTACCCATCTCCGGCGTCGGACCGAACGGCCCCAGCGCCATCGCCACCGGAGTGTGCCGCTCCACGTTCGCCGGAAGCTGATCGGACGTCATCAGCGCGATCGTCTTCGGCCCCAGAATCCGCACGCCCTCCAATTCCCCTCCGTTGAGCAGCATCTGCGAAAATCTCGCGTAGTCGTTCGCCGTCGAGAATACTCCACCACCACCCGAAAACAGGTCGGGCTTCACGGCCGGATCCGCGAACGGCAACGTGGACTTTGAATCCGGCTTGGCCAGCCGCGAAATCGCCGCCGGCTTCACCCAAAATCCCGTATCGTTCATCTTTAGCGGACCCGTCACCCGCTCCTGAATAAACGCGTCCAGATCCATCCCACTGACCACCTCGATCACCCGACCCAGCACGTCGGTCGAGACGCTGTACTCCCACGCCTCTCCCGGCTGGTGCAGCAGTGGCATGCCCGCGACCGTCTTCACCATCTCCGCCAGCGACTTCGCGTTGAAAATGTTCGCCTGCCGGTACATCTGATCCACCGGCGAATTTCCGAACAACCCGTACGTCAGCCCGGATGTGTGCCGCATCAGGTCCTGCACCGTCATCGGCCGCTTCGGCGAAACTTTCTCCGCCCCGACTTTTACATCCCGGAACTCCGGCAGATACTGCGCCACCGGCGCCCCCAAATCAAGCTTGTTCTCTTCCACCAGGATCATCGCCGCCACCGTCGTAATCGGCTTGGACATCGACGCCACGCGGAATATCGAGTCCTTCTTCATCGGCGTCTGCGCCGCGCGTTCCTGATAACCGATCGCGTCGAAACTCACCATCTTCCCGTTGCGCACGATCACCAGCACCGCGCCCGGTATCGTTTTTTTCTCCACATCGTCCCGATACGCCTGCCTGGTTGTTTCCAGGCGTTTGGATGAAAACCCAACCTCCTCCGGGCTCTTGGCCATCGGCAGAGACTGTGCGAATACGGTCGCCGCGTAGAAAGCGCCGGCCAACAACATGGGAATTCTGGAATGTCGCATTGATTTAGTTTGCCGATACCTTCTAATGTCCGTGGACGTGTCGTCCGAATTTCGCGTCGTCGATTGGAACGTTCGTCTGTATTTCATTCAACTGAATCGCATCCCGGCCGTCCAGCCACGCGAAGGTCATATGAAACGGCAGCTTGATTCCGCCCGCGTCCCGGTAATCGGAGTAGTCGATCTGCGTCGGAACCCGCCCGATCTGCGTCTTGCCGTAGCGCACCAGCCGCACCAGCAGCCCGGTTTTCTGGTCGAAATACATGGTCGCCAGCATCCCGCGCGGGCCAGTGCCTTGGACTACATTAACCGGGAGATCCTGCCCCAACCCCACGCTCTTGTCGCCCGCCGTCTGGCTGGACGGTCCGGAAAGATCGCTGATGGTCGTCGGTAGACTCACCCGCAGATTGGTCAAAACTTTTTTGATTTGTCCCGGAAACCCCAGCTCCGCATCCAGCATGGCTCCGTCCAGTTCCACGCCCGTCAACTGGTAATCGGTCAACACGGCCAGCGGAGTCATCATCCAGCCCGCTTTGCCGTTGTATGACCTCACTTCATCCCCACGGCCCGTCTCGGCCGCAAACTGGATGAGCGTCGTCCGCTGATCCGGATATTTCGCAAAAATGTGGACCTGCCCGCCGCCTCCGAAGCCTCCGAAACCCACGCTGGTGCCCGTCCCGACGTAGCTCTTCAGCGCCGCCAGTTTTTGCTCGCCGCCCAGCGCCTCCAGATACTTGTTGATAATCACATCGGCCGAAGGCTGCCCCGGCATCTGCGTGAGCGTGTCGTCCATCTCCTGCAATCCCGGGCCATACACCACTTCCATCGCCGGCGTCGTCGATGGACGATCCCGTCCATGATGACAACTCCAGCAGGTCACCACCTGCCGCCCCTGGAAATTGTCCTTATTGATGGCCGCAACCATCGTCACCATCCTGCGCGCGATAATCTTCGGCCCATTGTCGGCCGCCCAGTTTACCTTGTCCGTCCCCGCGCCAATGTGGCACTCTGAACAGTCATACCCCACCGATGCGGACATCAGCCCCATGGTGTCCATGAAGTCGTCCACCGGAATACCCTTCAGCACCTGGACGTTCTTGAACACCTGATCCGCAGTCTGCGGCTTTTCCTGCGAGCCCGAAAACCCCGCCACAGCCGCGACACCCAAAACCACGCGCAACCCAAGCCTCATTCAGTTCCCTTCTCCCCTGTCTCCGAGCCGCGACCACAGGGAGCGATCTCCGCCGCCTGGTTCTAGGCGGGGCAGGCGGTTCCGCCTGCCAGTCCAACATTCCCTCGCAGAACCGCCATGCGTAAGCATGCGGACAATGCCGTCGCTGTAATCGGACCCGCCCGTAAATCCTACGGCTTCGGCTTTTCAGCCTTCTCCTCTTTCTCCGCATCCGCCTTCCGCGCCCCGCCCAGAATGTCGGACATCGCGTAATTGCCCTCATGGCAGGCGTATTCGTAGATCGGACTCTTGGTCGCCACAAAGGGATATTCAATCGTCCACGCCTTGGAAAAAGTCGACGGATCGTCCAGCGTCACTCGATACAGAATCGTGTTCTGATCGATGCGCTTAAACCGCTCGATCACGTGCAGATTCTCAGACGATCCACGAAATCGCGTCTTGTCGTTGAAGTTCGTCGTATCCACCACCAGCGTGTCGCCTTCCCAATGGCCAATCGAATCGCCGAACCATTGCCGTACGCTCGCGGGAGCGTGCGTCCCGTTCATGCGGATGATGCGCGCGTCATGCACCATCTCTACTAGAATCACGATGTTCTCCGGAGTCTGCACGATCTGGTAATTATTGTTGTAAAGCACCGGCAGCATCGGAGGCCCCGATGAGGACCCGAACGACGTCAGGCATCGCTCGCCCAACGGACGGTCCTTCACGCTATCGAATTTGCCGAAAGCCCGAATCATGGCCGCATTGCGCGCCCTCGCTTCTGCCGTGATCGGAGGCACTTTACCATCCGGAGGATCGATAATCAGCGACGTCCGCTTCACGCCGTCCACGCGCGCCAATTCCGTCCCGTGATCGACGAACAGCGCGTTATACCCGCCCGTTCCCCCGGACCCTAAGGAGTCCGCGATGGGATTGTCGGCCTTCCCGTCGTACTTCGCCTCATCGTCCTTGTTCTTTTTCTCCCACGCCGCCGCCTCAGCGTCGCTCAAGGTCGCTTTCCCGTTCACCGCAGCCGGCCGCTCCAGGGGAGTGAGTGTCGCATTCGTCCAGACGCCCTGCAAATCGGGCTTGCCGTCCGGAGTCCGGGGAGCGGTCCAGTTTTTCGCCTTGTCCTGCCCCGGCAGAGGAGCGACACACGTTATAGCAAGTGTGCCCGCCAGTATCATCAATCGATAACGCATACCATCACCTTTCAAAACCACCAGCTATTTCTTGTTAAGGTCCACTTCCGCTTTGCGTGCGCCGCCTAAAATATCGGTCATGGAGTAGTTGCCTTCGTGGCAGGCGTATTCGTACACCGGGCCCTTGGTCGTGACGAACGGATACTCCATGGTCCACGCCTTGGCGAACGTCGATGGGTCGTCGATCGTCACCCGGTAAAGAATCGTTTTCGCGTCCGGCCTCGAGAACCGCTCCACCACGTGGAGGTTCTCCGACGAACCCCGGAACCGCGTCCTGTCCGTGAAGTTCGTTGTATCCACCACCAGTGTGTCGCCTTCCCAGTGGCCGATGGAATCGCCGAACCACTGCCGCACACTCGCCGGAGCGTGTTTGCCATTAATGCGAACGATCCGCGCGTCGTGGATCATCTCCACCAGGATCATCACCGCGTCCGGCGTCTGCACGATCTGATAGGTATTGTTGTAGAGCGTCGGCATCATCGGCGGACCCGAAGAGGAGCCGAAGGCCACCAGGCAGCGTTCCGACAAAGGGCGGTCTTTCACGCTGTTGAAGCTGCCGCCGCCATAGCCATTTGAGTCCCGCGCGTTCCGCTGCCGTGACGCCTGTGTCAGGGCTGGCACCCGGCCATCGGGCGGATCGATAATTAACGACGTACGCTTGACGCCGTCTATCCGAGCCAGCTCCGACCCCGGATCTATGAATAGAAAATTGTAGCCGCCCGTGCCGGACGAGCCAGCGGCGGCAAGCAGGGGCCCCTCCGATTGTCCGTCCTGAGCCGCCAGCGCATCGTGATTCGCCTTCTCATAGGCAGCCGCTTCAGCGTCCGTCAGCGTCACTTTTCCTGCCAGGTTAGCCGGCCGCTCCATCGGAGTGATGGTGGCGTTCGTCCATACCCCTTGGAGATCCGGCTTGCCGTCCGGAGTGCGGGGAACCGTCCAGTTCTTCGAGCTGGGTTTCGCCGCAGGCGCCTGCGCCGCGGCGAATGCCGCTAGCGTCAACGCCAGAGCGGCTACTGAGCGGAAAGATTTAGTCTTCATGGAAACCTCACAACTCAGGGAAGCTTCGCCGGTACGATCTATTTCTTGTCGGTCGTCGTCTTATCGGCGGTCGCGTCGTACGGAGCGCCCGTACCCTGCGAACCCAGAAACAGCTTCTGACCGTTCGGCAGCGTGATGTCGCGGCCGTTCGCGCGCATGGAGCCGTCTTTCGATTGGAAGCCTTCCACCACCACCGGCGTTCCCGTAGCAATGGTCGCCTTGGTGAAACCGCGGCGCAATAGAACGTTGGGGCTGCCCGCCTCCACCATCCAGGAAGTTACGGTTCCATCGGCGTTCTTGATATCCACATGAATCCAACTGTGGGGATTGATCAGTTCCACCTTCGTAACCACGCCCTCCAGATGGACCGGCTTCTTGGCGTCAAATTCCGCCGCAAAGGCGTGATGGGCCCACGCCGGCACCGCACACAGCATCGCACCAGCACTCACGATCGCGGCAATCGTCTTAATGTTCATTCGCTCTCCTTCTTGTTTACCGGTCGGTCGGTCTAATGGCAATCATAACTCTTAAATTAGCCCCTTTGGGTTGGCCTGCGCTTACTTCGGCTTCTTCGCGAAGTCGCCGTACAGCAGGTCTTCTACAAACTCCACGCACTTGAATTCCATCAGGCGCGCGCCTTTCTCCACATGACGATAGAGAGGCATCCGGATCTTCCATGGCTTTGAAAACACCTTGGGATCTTCGATGGTGGCCTCGTAGGACAGCACCTCGGGTCCAATCATGGTGTACCGTTCCACCACATGCAAAGCATCGCTATGGAAGTCCCCCGCCCTGTCGAGCCACGTGCGCTCGTCAAATCCCGTCACGTCGATCACCAGCGTCTCGCCTTCCCACTTGCCGAAGGATTGCCCCATCCAGGAATCGGCCGGAGCGGGACCCGGATCTTTTAGGAATACGTTTCGAACCGCGCCATCGTATTGATAGGCGAAGAACAAAGCTTTCGCGCTCTGGAAAATCTGGAACGGATACGGCATATAGTTCGCTCGCGGTACGCCGGGCAGATAGCACCGGATCTCCGGATCGAGCTTCAACCGGTTTTCGAAGTTCTTCTTCTTGGTTTCAAGCGCGGCCGGCAGATACGGAATTTCCCCGCCCTCCACCACGCCGATTCCACCCGGATCGGCGCTCAGCGTTCCGTCCGCGATCACCAGGCCGGGACGCGCGGCATGATCCGTCAGGTCCCAATCGGCGGTATTCATCGCCTGCCATATGCCATTAAGATTCGGATGTCCGTCCGGCCCCTTGGGGGCGTGATAAACCTGCTGCGCCAACCCCGGCGTACTCGCGACAAGGAGTATCGCCAACATGCTTCCTAACGTAGTCCGCATCAAATCCTTTTCTCCACGTGGTCTGAAAAACATTATCACAAACCGCGGAAAAAGTCGAATCCGACCGAACGGCCGGTAGGCTCATGTTTCGATCGCGCGAATTCTCGCGAAAAATGGGGACTGCCCACTCTGTCCCAAGGCGCGCACTCGCTCGCACAATCACTCGATAATCGATCGCCGCGTGGACAGAGCGGACTGTCTCCATTTTTCGCCCCGTCCGCAGCGCTCTGCGATGGCATTCCCCCACCTCGCCTGATAACATAAAACTCGCGCCATGATGCAGATTCAGATTCCGTACGATCCCGCAACCAACCCCCTCAACAACAACGAATGGTCCTTTCCGCTGCTTGAGATCATTCACATCGTTGGTTTCGCAATCGCCATCGGAACCATTTTTATAGTGGACCTGCGCCTCATCGGCATCGGCATGAAACGCCAGCTTTCCTCGCAGTTGGCCAAGGATCTGGGACCCTGGACGCTTGGCGGACTCTTCGCCGTCCTCATGTCGGGACCGCTGATTTTCTCCTCCGATCCCAACATGTACCTCAACAATTCCAGTTTCAGGTTCAAGATCGGCGCGCTCCTGATCGCCATCCTTTATCAGTACACACTCCATCGCAAAGTGGCCTTATCGGACCCCAAACCGGCGTTGGGCGCCTTGGTCGGAATTGTCTCTGTGGCGTTGTGGGTTTCGGTGGTAGCGGGCGGTCTGTTCATCGCCTTCGCTTGAGCGGAAACATTCATGTCCATCCTCGAAATCTTCCGTTGGATTCAAGACACCGCTCCCATGACCGCTCTTCGGGAATCGGCCTTGGTCTATCCTGTCGTCATGACCGGCCATCTCACCGGGATGGCCTTGTTCGGCGGCATGATCGCCATTACCGATATGCGTCTGCTCGGCTGGGCAATGCGCGATACCTCCGTCTCCGACGTCATCGATCAATTGCGCATTTGGAAACAGATCGGTTTCGTGATGGTGGTCGGGTGCGGCGCGATGCTCCTGGGGTCGAAGGCGGAGATGTATTATTACAACCCCTTTTATTGGACCAAGATGGCGTTATTGTGCCTGGTCGGAGTGCACGCGCTGGCATTTCGCAGCATCTACGGAAATCCCGCTGCGCTCGATAGCGCCCCAAGAATTCCCGGCAAAGCAAAACTAGCCGCCTGTCTCTCCCTGCTGATCTGGATCGGGTTGGTCACCGCCGGCCGTTCCATCGCTTATTACGACGTTCCCGAAGATTTAATGCCCGTTTACGGCTCCAACAGCCCCACCACCCACCACGCATCGCCGAATCTCCACCGCTAGCATCACGGTAACGGCAAGTGTAAGATTTCCGAGTGCTACATGCGCCACGCTGATCGTCAGAATTTGCATGTTCATCAACCGCATCAGAAACGCTGTAAGTCCTAGAAACACTTGGATTCCCGTGATCGTCATCAGCCAAACCGCCAGTGGCCGCAACGTTGCGTGCTTCGGAAACTGGGTGGATACGAAGGCCCCGACAATCACGATAAACAGCGCAACTATCAATGCTCCCAACAGATGCGGCAAAATGCCGACCGCGCTATGGCGAAAACCCGCCCCGAATCCAACTTGCACCAAAACTAGAAATGCCGCCATCGCGCTCAGGGTCCGGAGGGAGGGGCGACCGTAATCTTGGACTTGTTCCGGGCAAGTGATTGATGGAGATACACTTATCCAGGCAAACAAGACAGCGGCCAGACATGCGTGCAGAGTGCCGGTTACTGGCCCGGATGCTCCGAACCAGCCTATTGCGGCTTCCACGGCGGCCAGGGCCAGAACGCTCCATCGGCGCAAACTTGCAATCAAGAGGATATCCGCTATTCCAGCCACCAGATGGATGTTTTTGTAGTGACCGTTGGAACTGGTTACGGCGGCTCCGCTCATTACGACCAGGAGGGTGCAGAGAGCGACGAACCGATAGCGTTTCACAGGCCTTAACTGACCATAAAGTGCGCGGAAATGCTCCTCAGCGAGTCCTTAAACGACCATAAAATCACCTTGCAACCCGCTTGCGCGGCATTTCTTGGACTTCTACTACAGAGTTCAAGGCGATTTCCAGGAAGTCGTCCAGGATTTGTTCGGAGGTGAGTTTGCCGTCTTTACGGTACCAACGGGACACCCAATTGATCATTCCGAATAAACTGAACGTCGCCACGGTGGGGGACACGGTGCGCAGTTTCCCATCGGCCGATAACTGCTCCAGAGTCTCGCGGAGCAAATCGAAGTAGGCCCGCTTGCGAGCCTTGATCGTCCGCCTGTGCGCGGGCGTAAGCGCGTACATCTCATCAAGGAGAATCGACACTGCACCGCCGAACTCGATCACTCTCTTCGAATGGCGCGAGATGATCGTGCGCAGGCGCTCCATGGGGTCCGCGATCAGTTTGGCTGGTGCGATAGCGTCCTGGTCCACCATATCCATTCCGTAGCTCATGATCTGGAACAGCAGATCTTCCTTGCCCCGGATGTAATGATAGAGACCGGCTTTGGTGAGGCCGACGGCGTCCGCGATGTCGTTCATCGACGTCGCTTCATAGCCTTTTTCGCACATGACCTCAGCGGCCACGCGATAAATGTGGTCAGCGCGATTTTCCCGCCGCCAGATCGGCGGTACTTTTTTCCCTTTGACGCGCTGCTGCAGAGTTCACCCTCAATGCCGGACAACATAGATTAAGACACGCTAAACACGAATGTCAACTTCAGAACGTGAATCGCGCCCCTAATTGCACGGCTCGCGGTCCCGCGGAGCCGAAGGTCTGACCCACACGCTGCGTCGCCTGGCCGAAGCTACAGCTAATGGCGTTCGGAGAGCCCGGCGCTACCGAACCCTGCTGACAGACGTTGCCCGCCACCCCTTGGTCCAGATTCGAGGAGTAGCCGGTGAGGTTCGCAATATTAAACGCATTGAACATCTCCGCCAGGATGCTGAACTTATAATTCTCCTTGACCGTGAAGACCTTGGTGAGCCGGAAATCCTGGCTGATGACGGGCGAGCCGAGGCTGTAATTCTGCGGCAGTATCAAAGACGAGGCGATCGGCTGACCTTCGGCATTCAAGGTTCCGACGACCTTCGAATTATAAGATGCGACAGCAGCGGCCAAAGCGGCTTTTCCGCATCCCGCCGCGAGACAACCGTAAGCGATTCCCGGCAGAGGCTCACTGGTGCCGGATGCATCTGTGCCCGGGAGAATAAGGTTGGACACGTTGGGGGTGCTCGGGGTCACGCTGATTAAGGTGGTGTTCATGCTCAGCGTGAATCCCCAGGGCATGTTCCAGGTGCCGGCGACGGTGAGGTTGTGGTGAGGAAGATTCTGGCCATAACCGGCCATCCAGTGCTCGTAATCCCAAACCGTTTCCCCCAAGCCTTTTTGAAACGCGTAGGAAACAACAAATTGATAGTGATTGGTCATGCGCTTCTGGAGCTTCATCAAGAGGCCGTCATAGACTGAGCGTCCTTCGTCGTTCCAGAAGGTAATGCTTCCACTCGAACACTCGTCGGCGGGATTGAAATCCGGACTCGTCTTGCACAGGGGGATTACTGGATTTGGCGTGGTGCTTCCCAGGAACCGGTTGAACAAATTGTTATCGGTTTCACCGAGGGGCGTGTTCGCGCCTTGACGACGGGCCCAATCGGCGGTCAATACCATGCTGTGACCGAGTTCCCTCTGCACGCCGATGGAGGTCTGATAGCTGCGCGGCAAGGGGAAATTTTGCGGATAGATTTCGACGCCCTGCTTGGCGTAATTAATATTGGGATACTGGAACGGCCCGCTTCTCTGCGGATTCGGCGGGGAAAGAACCGCCGCGACCGCCGGCAGTTCAGTGTTCACGAGATTGACGAACTGGCCCACCGTCATGGTGGTAAGAGCCCCAAGCGGCAGCGGAGCTCCTTCCGGCAGGATCGAACACGGAAGTCCGGGGATGGGGCACGTTGCGGTGCTTCCTCCGATGACCAGGACGCCCGATCCTCCGAACGGTCCGGGAACATTGTTGGTGAAGGCGCTGGCAGCCAGCGTGTTTCGCGAGGAGCCAGGGGGATCGATGGAGGCTGTTTCGCGTAGCTTGTAATATCCCGGCGTGCTGTCCCAGTAAATGCCCGCCCCGCCGCGAATGACGGTCTTACTGTCTTTGAATGGGCTCCAGGCAAAGCCAATAGCCGGCTGAAACTCCCTGGTGTTGTTCTGCGTTGGACCGAGGTTGTTGGTACCCAGAATCGGCGCCAGGTATGCAGGCCTTGGCACATCCGAATTATAAAAACCGGTCTGCGCGTTCCATGCCAGACCATAATTCAAGGTGAAATTCGGGCGAATTTTCCAAATATCCTGGATATACAACCGATACTGGTTGAAGTTCCTGTTCTCGTTGTGATCGTAGGCTCCGGGAGTAGAGATGTTGCCGACTCCAATGCCGCTGAAGATACTGCTGCCGATGTTCAGCACTGGCAGTTTGAGAACATCCGCATCGGATTTAAGGACGTTGGGAGTGGACGGCCACAAGACGGGCTGTAACAGAGGATACGCCGCTCCGAAGGTTCCGATCAGGTCCGTGGGGGAGAATGCTCCCACGCACATCGGTGTACAGAAACCCCATAAACCGGCGGAATTGGTGGGATTGAGATCCCCTCCGAACTTCAAACGATGGGAGCCTTTCTGCCAGCTCAAGCCTTCGATCAGCTCAAAACGGCGCGTGTTCCGTCCTTGCGGAGCGTTGAAATTGGGGCCGATCGCCGGCTGATTGCCGCCGACGAATGTGAAGATGTTGGGCAGAGTGCCGGCCACGCAGGGCGCCGAGCAATCGGACGGCGTCGCCTGGAGATTGTGATTGCCCCAGTAGCTGTATTGGAAGCGGACATCGTTGACGAGTGTGGGCGTCAGCGCGCTGGTGACGCCGAGGATCGATTGATCGGCCCAGTTGGTGTTGTGAGGCCAGTTGGACGGGTCGCCGAATTCGAGCGATTGTCCAAAGCCATCGTTTCCGTCGTGCGAATAGCGGACAAACAAGCTGTGCTTGGCAGTCAGGCGGTAATCGACGCGAGCGCTGATCTGCTTGCTGGTATAGGGACTGCCATAGGTATTTTCCAATAGCGCGAAAGCGGGGTCAGTGGTACTGATGTTCAGGGCTTGCACCTGGTTGAGGAATTCATAATTGAAAAAGAAAAATAGTTTGTCCTTCTTGATGGGGCCGCTTAGCGACGCGCCGGGGTTGCGGCGGACAAAGAACGGATTGGGGTCCGAAGCAACGCGCTGAAGGTTGGGATATGCGGCCATATTGTGGTCGCGATAGAAAAAGTAGCCGCTGCCATGCCAGGCATTGCTGCCGGAGCGGGTGACGACGTTGATGCCTCCGCCCGCTGAAATCGGGGTTGCCAGATCGAAATTCACCTCGGAAAGCTGGAACTCCTGCACCGTCTCCTGCGAGAAGTTCATCGAGGACATGCCTCCGGCGACGTCGATGTTATCGGAGACGTTGCCGCCATCGATGGTGACGGCGCTGTGATTCAGCGAGCCTAGAACGCTGACCTGAAACAGGACGTTAAACTGCGCGACAGTTCCGGGAACAATCACGACGCCAGGCTCAAGCTGCGCCAGTTGGAGATAGCTGCGTCCGTTGAGAGGCAGGTCCGCGATGCTGGCGCGCTCAATGACGCCCTCGACGTTGTGGGTGTCGTAGTTCACTGAGGCGGTCGCGGCTTCGACCGTGACAACCTCCTTGGTGCCTCCGAGCGCCATGGGCATGTTGACCTGCGTGTTGCTGCCGACTTCAACGGTGGCCTGGCGGACCGAGGTCTTGAAGCCGTTCGCCTCCACGCGCACTTCGTAATCGCCCGCGGCCAGCGCAGGCGCGCTGTAGAGACCATCGGTGTTGGTGACCGCGGTACGCGAGATCCCGGTGGCTTTGTTGGTGATGATGACGTTGGCGTTGGGAATGACGGCTCCGGATTCATCGTTGACGAGGCCGGTGATTGTTCCAGTGGGAGCCTGTGCGGTCAGCGCGAGGCTGGTCGCCAGAAGAGCGGCGCGAAGTACAGACGTCGGACATTTGCACATGGTCCGAACCTCCTGAAGCTAACGTTGCTATTTAAGTAACGAGACGCATCGAGCTTTTTCCGAACGACCGACCGGTAGAAAAAACCTACCGTTCCGTCGAGTTTATTATTATTCCAAATCGGTGTCAATAGAATTTCCTATTCGCTGCGAACCGTCGGCGTTGACCGCTCCCGGTGGTCGCGGCTCTGTTTCGCGGGGGAACCCGACGTCGACACGAATGTCGACGCGGCACGCCTGGAGGCGCGCGCCACCAACATCCGATGGTGTGAGATAAGCTTAAACGCTATGCCTTACGCGACCAATGATGGGACTCGGATTTATTGGGAGGAGTCCGGGGATGGGGAGCCGCTGCTGCTGATCATGGGATTGGGTTATTCGCATGAAATGTGGCATCGGACGCGGCCGGTGGTTTCGGCTCATTACCGGACGATTCTGTTCGACAACCGGGGCGTCGGGAAAAGCGAGGTGCCGCAGGGCGCCTACTCGATCGCGCAAATGGCGGCGGATGCGGCGGCGGTGCTGGATGCGGCGGGGGTCGAGAAGGCGCGTGTTTTCGGCGTTTCGATGGGCGGGATGATCGCGCAGGAATTCGCTCTGAACTATCCGGGGAGAGTGGAGCGGCTGGTGCTGGGATGCACTGCCTGCGGAGGGCAGAAGGCGGTTCACGCCGAGCAAAACGTCATTGATGTATTGATGGCGCGCGCGCGGATGACGCCGGACGAAGGCGCGGAAGCGATGGTGCCGTTCATCTACGACGCGTCGACGCCGCGCGGGCGGATCGACGAAGATCTGGCGATCCGGCGGCGCACTTATCCGGAAATGGCGGGTTATCTGGGCCAGTTGCAGGCGATTCTCGCATGGGGCTGCTTCGAAAGGCTGGGCGGACTGAAGGCTCCGACACTGATCATCCACGGCGAAACCGACCGGCTGGTTCCACCGGAGAACGCCGGGATTCTAGGTCAGGCAATCAGCGGGTCGCGCGTGGCGATGCTTCCCCATGCGAGCCATCTTTTCACGACCGACCAGCCGGAGGCTGCTCACCGCGAGGTTCTTACTTTTCTTTCAGGCGCTTGACCAGATACTGAAAGCGCTTTTCACTGATGACCGCGATGCGGTGCCCGTGTTCGCCTTCATGGTCCAAATCGAGGAGCTTCTGCCCTTTCTTTTCGGCCTTCCAGTTCGCGGACTGCTCGCCCACGACTAAGATGTCCGTGGTGCTGCTGACCTTCGCCTGGGAAATTCCGCCGGCGCGCTTGACCAGAAGATTGGCGGCGTTTCGAAGCATGCCCAAGCGTCCGGTGAAGACGACGCGCTTGCCTTGCAGGGATCGGACGACGGCGCGCCTGGGGTCCGCCTGTGGACGCTCCAGCGCTTTGAGCATCTCCGCCGCGTTGGCGAAGCGCCTTCGCCGCACGCCGATGGAGCGCTGAATGATCGCCTTGATCCACGCGCTACAAGCCATGGTCTTCACGTGCGCCGGAGTGAGCCTGGATTTTCCGGGCCCATGAAGAAGCAGAGCGAACAGCTTGCCGAGGTGGTAAACATCGTCGGCCGGAAGCCACGCGCCGGTCTTCCCTTCCTTGATCGCGGTGGGAGCGAACCATGGCGCGAAGGAGTTTGCCTTGGCCTCCTGCCGGCCGAGGCGCTGCGCGGCGATGCCGAAATCGCCCAGCTTGAGCTCGCGTCCGGCGGTTACGAACACATTGCGGGGGGTGATATCGCGGTGCACCAAACCGGCGCCGTGGAGGAGTCGAAGAGGTCCCAGCAGGCGGACGATTTCGCGGCGAGCTTTCGTTTCGGTCCAGGGGGCGGGATTCTGCTGAAAGAAATTGATGAGATCGCCGCCCTCGACGAATTCGGAAACTAGACAATAAAGAGGCCTGGACTGGTTGCCCTGCGGCATCCAGGCGAAAGACTCATGTACCTGAACGATGCCCGGCGTATCGCGGAGCAGCTCGCCGAAATAAGCTTCGCGATGCCAGGCTCCGACTTCGAGGGTCACTTTCAACACACAAGTTCCGGGAAAGGGCTTGCGGCCAGCGACGTCGAGGATTCGATAGACGGCTCCAAATCCGCCGGTGCCGAGGATTTCGCCGACGCGATAATGGCGGCCGGAGAAGGCGCTGGTTACGACAGACCCGAATTTCAAACGCAGGGCGGGGTTTTTCGGCGCGGCGGCGTGTCCGGCGGCAACAGTCAGCGAGCGGGTGAGTATCGCTTGCTGCGTGGACATGTTCACAGTTTATCGGAAGGTTGCCGCGGTATTATAAGGTCAATTTATGTTTCGAACGAGTTTCAGCGCATTGGCGATCGTTGTTGTGGGCGCGGTCGCGCCTGCTTTGATTGGACAAGGCACGATCGGGCAAGGCCGGGAGGTCACCGCGGCTGATCGGGCGTCGGGGCAGGCGTGGTGGGCGCAGGTCAAAACGCTCGCCGACGACGGAATGCAGGGGCGCCTTACTGGCTCCGACGGATATTTACGAGCGGCTCGATATGTGGTGTCGCAATTCGATTCGATGGGGCTTCGGCCGGCGGGTGTGAACGGATATTATCAGCCGGTGAAGTTCGACGTGACGCGAGTGATCGCCGACAAATCCGCAGTCACGCTGCTGATCGACGACCGCAAGGAACCGCTGGTGCTGGGGCGCGACGCGGTCCTCGGGTCCCGCGGGACGCAGCCTAAATCTATTACCGCGCCGCTGGTGTTTATCGGGTACGGGCTGCATCTACCGGAAGCGAAGTATGACGATTTCGATTCGCCGGAAATGCCGTTTTCATCGTTAAAGGGGAAGATCGTCGTGTTTATCAACGGAGGTCCTGGCGATTTGCCGGGACCTTTGAAATCGTTTGCGCGCACCTCACCGCTGGCGAAGGCTCTTGCCGATGCGGGCGCGCTGGGTTCCATTACGATTCCGACGCCGAAGTCGATGGATTTTCCATGGGAGCGCGTGGCGAGCAATGCGTCGCAGCCGGGGATGAGGCTCGCGGCCGATCCGAAGGACGCGGCAGTCGCGGCTCGTCATCCAGCGCTGGCCGATGTGCATCGGACGATGTTTTCGGCGACCTTCAATCCCGCGCAGGCGGAGAAGCTCTTCGCCGGCTCCGGTCACACGTTCGCGGAGCTGCTCGCTTTGGCGGATGCGCAGAAACCTCTGCCGCGGTTCGATTTGAAGAAGAGCCTCACGGCATCCGTCACTACGGAGAATACCGCCGTCGAGTCCCCGAATATCGTGGCGAAACTGGAAGGGTCGGACGCGGCGCTGAAGAAGGAATATGTTTTGCTTTCCGCGCACTTGGATCATCTGGGAGAGGGATTCAACGGAGCGATGGACGACGCTTCCGGAGTCGCGTCGGTGCTCGAGATTGCGAAGAGTTTCAGCCAAAACCGGGAGCGGCCGAAACGGTCCATGCTGTTTGTTATTTTTACCGGCGAGGAAAAAGGACTGCTGGGATCGCGCTACTTCGCCGGGCGCCCGACGGTGCCGGAGGCGGAGATTGTCGCGGATCTGAACCTCGACATGTTCATGCCGCTTTTCCCGCTAAAGAAGTTGCACGTGCAGGGGCTGGACGAATCGACGCTCGCGGCGGAAGCTCGCGCGGTGGGAGCGGAGCACGGGATCGAGATCGCGGTGGACCCGGAGCCGGATCGCAATTCCTTCACCCGGACCGATCAATACAGCTTCGTGCAGGCCGGTGTTCCCGCGCTGGCCATGAAGTTCGGCTGGACCAAGGATTCGCCGGAATACAAGGCGTGGCGGCAATGGCTCGCGCAGCGCTACCACTCGGCGGAAGACAATCTTTCGCAGCCGATCGATACTGCGGCGGCCGCGCAGTTCGACTTATTTCTGGGCGATCTTGCCAAGCGCGTCGCGAACAATCCGAATCGTCCTCATTATGTCGAATCGAGCTTCTTTCACCGCTTCGAAAAGTGAAAAAAATGCCGGAATCCCGGCAACCTGCCTGGTCTCGGGTACCCGACGGGTTTCAGAGCTATCGGTGCATCAATAACTTACGTCTTATTTCGCCAAACCTGCTCCTTTTGGAGGCTACCTGCATCAGTTACCCAAGCGACCAAATGGCGAAACATTTTTCTTTCATGCAAAATTCTTTTTTGTTGCCGGCCCTCATCGTACTCGCAGCATCCTTATTGAATAGCGGTTGTTCCGTCACTGCATCCGCTCCTTCCGGATTCCCTCCGGCCAACGTTGAAGTGGTCACCGTGGAACAAAAGGATCTACCGATCCATCGCGACTGGATCGGGACCCTCGATGGATACGTCAACGCGCCGATTAAAGCGCAAGTGAACGGATATTTGTTGCGGCAGAATTACATTGAAGGTTCACAGGTCGTGAAAGGTCAATTACTCTTTGAGATTGATCCGCGTCCGTTCCAGGCCGCAGTCGATCAGGCGGAAGGACAACTGGCGCAAGCGAATGGACAACTCGCAACGGCGAGGGCGCAGTTGATTCAGGCTCGCGCGAACCTCACCAGCGCGGAAGCCAGCCAGCACCGCACGCAGCTTGACGTTGAAAAATACACTCCGCTGGTGAAAGCGGCGGCGGTGACCCAGCAGGACATGGACAACGCCACGCAGAATAATCTCTCCGCCATCGCGCAGGTTAAGGCGGGGGAGGCTGCGATCGAAACCTCCAAGGCGCAAATCGCCGCCGCCGAAGCGGGCGTGCAGGCAGCGAAAGCAAACGTCGAGACGGCGAAATATAATCTTGGATTCACGCGGCTCATATCGCCGATCGACGGGATCGCGGGGCTCGCCACTTCGCAAGTCGGGACCTTGGTGGGGCCGGCAAGCGCCGCGGTTACCACCGTTTCGACGCTCGATCCGATTCGCGCCATCTTTACCGTCAGCGAGCAGGAATATCTGAGTTTCCGCCGCCAATCCGGCGTCGAAGTATCGAAGCTGCCTCTGGACCTGATTCTTTCCGACGGCACGACGTACGAGCGCAAGGGGCGATTCTTCTTCGCCGACCGGCAGGTGGATCAGAGCACCGGCTCCATTCAGTTGACCGCGCTGTTTCCAAATCCCGGGAACGTTCTGCGGCCTGGACAGTATGCCAAGGTTCGCGCCACGATCGGCACCAAACAAGGCGCGCTCCTGATTCCGCAGCGGTCGGTCACGGAGCTGCAAGGCAATTATCAAGTCGCGGTCGTGAACGCGCAGAACAAGGTCGCGATCGTGAACGTCAAGCCCGGTGAGCGGCTGGGCACGCAGTGGGTGATCGACGAAGGGCTCAAACCTGGAGACCGCGTGGTCGCCGAAGGGGTCCAGAAAGTCGGCCCCGGAGCCACCGTCGTTCCGCAACCCTCCACCAACTAACATGTCGAAATTCTTTATAAACCGGCCCATCGTGGCCATGGTGATCTCGCTGTTGCTGGTCATCATGGGCGCAGTTACCATCGCTTCCCTGCCGATCGCGCAGTTTCCCGCCATCGCGCCGCCCGAGGTTCAGATTCAAGCGAGCTACGTCGGCGCCGACGCGCAAACCGTCGAGCAATCCGTCGCCACGCCGATCGAGCAGCAGATGAGCGGCGTCGACAACATGAATTACATGTATTCGCTCAACGCCGCGAACGGTCAGATGACCATGATCGTCGATTTCGACGTGAAGACCGATCCGAACACCGATCTGATCCTCACCCAGATCCGCGAAACGCAGGCCCAGTCGCAGCTTCCTTCCGACGTGGTCAACTTCGGCGTCACGGTGCAGAAATCTTTGACCGCGCCCATGATGGTGCTCGCGCTGTATTCGCCGCACGGGACTTTCGATGCGCAGTTCCTGGCCAATTATTCGTTCATCAATCTGAACGACCAGCTTACGCGCGTTCCCGGAGTGGGCAGCGTGCAGGTATTCGGCGCCGGTCAATATGCGATGCGGATGTGGGTGAAGCCGGATCAGTTGGCGAAACTTGGAATTACCATCCCCGATGTGGTTTCCGCGATTCAGTCGCAGAACACCGTGAATCCGGCTGGACAAATTGGAGCGGCGCCAATACCCAAGGGCCAGGAGTTCACCTACTCGGTCCGCGCGCAGGGCCGTCTCACTTCGCCCGAAGAGTTCGAGCAGATCGTGGTGCGTGAGAATCCGAACGGCGGAGTGGTCCGCGTGAAAGACGTCGCGCGCGTCGAACTCGGGTCGCAGGATTACACCGTGTTCGGCCGCTTGAACGGCCAGCCCAGTGCCATCGTCGCGATTTATCAATTGCCGGGCAGCAACGCAGTCGACGCCGCGAGTGGCGTTACGAAACTGATGCAGGGTATGAAGAAGCGCTTCCCGGAGGACATCGATTATGTGGTAGCGCTCGACACGACGAAATCCGTCAGCCAGGGCATCAAGGAAATTGTCAAGACGCTGCTGATCGCGATTCTGCTGGTCACGATCGTCGTGTACATCTTCCTGCAAGGCTGGCGCGCGACCCTGATTCCCCTGCTCGCCGTGCCGGTTTCCTTGATCGGGACCTTTGTATTCTTCCCCGCGTTTGGATTCTCCATCAACACGCTCTCCTTGTTCGGACTCGTACTCGCCATTGGACTGGTGGTCGATGACGCCATCGTCGTCGTCGAAGCGGTGGAGAGGCACATCGAGGAGGGTCTGTCGCCGAAAGATGCCGCACTCAAGGCGATGGAGGAGATTACCGCGCCCGTAATTGGCATCGCGCTGGTGCTCTCCGCGGTCTTCGTTCCTACGGCGTTCATCCCCGGAATCACCGGACGCCTCTATCAGCAGTTCGCCGTTACCATCGCGATCTCCGTGATTCTGTCGGCGTTCAACGCGCTTACCTTGAGCCCCGCGCTATCCGCCCTGCTGCTGAAACCCAAGCATGCGCGCACCGACAAAGGCCTGTTGCGGCGCTTCTTCGACGCCTTCAATCGCGTCTTCGGGCGCGCTACCAATGGCTATGTGCACTGGTCCGGAGCCCTGATTCACAAGAGCGCGATCGCGTTTATCATGCTCGCGGTCTTTGCCGTAGGAGGCTGGTTCCTCAGCGGCAAAGTGCCGACCAGCTTCCTGCCGGATGAGGATCAGGGCTACATGTTCCTGCATCTTCAGCTTCCGAACGCCGCGTCTCTGGAGCGCACCGATCAGGCGGCAAGAAAGGTCGAACAGATCCTCGGCAAGATGCCCGGCGTGCAATACACCACCACCGTCGCGGGCTTCAGTCTGTTGAGTTTCGTCCGCACCAGCTACAACGGACTTTTCTTCGTCACCTTAAAAGATTGGGACGACCGCAAGACCAAAGCGGAGCGCTACCAGGAGATCATCCAAACGGTGAACCGCGAACTCAGCAAGATGCCCGACGGTTTTGCCATCAGCTTCTCGCCGCCCGCGATTCCGGGCGTCGGCACTTCCGGCGGATTTACATTTGTCCTCGAAGACCGCGCGGGCAAAGACGTGCAATTCCTGGCGACCAATCTGAATAAGTTCATGGCCGCGGCGGGCAAGCGTCCGGAGATCGCCGGAGTGCTCACCACGTTTCTTCCGGCGGTTCCTCAGCAGTATCTGGATGTCGATCGCGACAAGGTGTTGAAGCAAGGCGTGCCTTTGAGCGACGTCTACAGAACCATTCAGGCCTATATGGGCGGAGTGTTCATCAATTACTTCAATCGCTTCGGTCGCCAGTGGCAGGTTTACGTCGAGGCGGAGGGCGATTATCGCAAAAACATGGACAATCTGGGCCAGTTCTATGTGCGCAACAGCCTGGGCAACATGGTTCCTCTCTCTTCGTTAACGAAATTCGAATCCCGCGCCGGTCCCGAGTTCACTATGCGCTACAACCTGTACCGGTCGGCGCAGATTATCGGCAACGCCGCGCCTGGATACAGTTCGGCGCAGGCGATGAAGGCGCTCGAAGATGTGTTCGACCAGACCATGCCGCGCGAAATGGGCTACGACTATCTGGGCATGTCGTTCCAGGAAAAGAAAGCGCAGCAGGGCGTATCCGCGTCCGTCATCTTCGGATTTTCGCTGCTGTTCGTCTTCCTGATTCTCGCCGCGCTCTATGAAAGCTGGTCGCTCCCGTTCAGCGTCCTTCTCTCCACGCCGATCGCGATCTTTGGGGCGTTCGGGGTCCTGTGGCTGCGCCGCGTTGTCCTCGGATGGTTCTGGCCGCCGTACATGGTGCAGATCGAAAACGACGTCTATTCGCAAATCGGCCTCGTCATGCTAATCGGGCTCGCGGCGAAGAACGCGATTCTGATCGTCGAGTTCGCCCGCGAGGAACTCAAGAAGGGACGGCCTCTGGTAGATTCGGCGCTCGAAGGCGCGCGCCTGCGGCTGCGCCCGATTTTGATGACTTCGTTCGCGTTCATCCTCGGTTGCGTGCCCCTGTGGATGGCAACCGGCGCGGGCGCGGTGGGGCGCCAAATTATGGGAACCACCGTGATCGGAGGAATGATGGCGGCCAGCGCGATCGGCATTTTCTTCGTGCCGGCCATTTTCTACGTCGTCGAAAAACTCTCCGGAGCCGACAAGCACGCTACGGGACTTCTGCCGCAGCCCGCGCAGGGAGACTGATCGATCATGAGATTCTCATTCACGGTTCTATTGGCGGCTTTCCTCACCGGCTGCACCGTCGGACCCAACTACGAACGTCCGAACGTGCCCGCGCCACCCTCGTTCCGCGCGCCGGAGCCGTTGCCTCCCGATCAGGCGGCATCGCTCGCCGACCTGAAATGGTTTGAGGTTTTCAAAGATCCGGAATTGCAGGGCTTGGTCCGCACCGGTCTCACGCAGAACTACGATCTCCGCGACGCCGTGGCGCGGGTGGAACAGGCACGGGCCAATCTGGGCATCACGCGCTCCGATCAGTTTCCGCAGGCGAACGCGACCGGTGCTGTGAACTTCACGCGTCTCTCTCGTGACGGCTCCTTGCCCTTGCCTGCCTCTTTCGTGCCGAGCCAGAATCGGACCTGGGGCGAAGCGTCGCTGAACATGTTGTCGTTTGAGCTGGACCTGTGGGGGCGGCTGCGACGCGCGACCGAAGCGGCTCGCGCGAACCTGCTTGCAGCGGACGAGAATCGCAAGGCCGTCGTGACCACGCTGGTCAGCGACCTCGCGACCGCGTATTTCAATTTGCGCGAGTTGGACTACGAGCTGGATATTTCGACGCGCACTCTCGGCACGCGCCAGGAATCTTTGGATTTGACGCAGCAGAGGCGGACCGGCGGAGTCGCTACGCAACTCGACTTGCGGCAGGCCGAGCAATTGGTCGAAACGGCGGCCGAGACGATTCCGTCGTTGCAGCAACAGATCGAGCAAACGGAGAATCAGATCTCGCTCCTGCTTGGTCAAAACCCCGGTCCCGTGACGCGCGGAAAGAGTTTGACCGAGCAGGAATTTCCCCCGGACGTTCCCTCGGGTCTTCCGTCCGCGCTACTGGAGCGCCGTCCCGATATTCGCGCCGCGGAGCAGACTCTCATCGCCGCCAACGCGCAAATCGGAGTGGCAAAGGCGGCGTACTTCCCGCAGATCAGCTTGACCGCGGCGCTCGGCGGACAGAGCACGCAGTTATCGAGCCTGTTCGCCGGACCGAAATCGATCTACAATTTCGTTCCCCAAATATCGCAGCCCATTTTCACCGCCGGAAAACTGAAATCCGGTGTGAGGCTCGCGGAGGCGGAACGGGACAGCGCGTTGGTGCAGTACGAAAAAGCGATTTCGACGGCATTTTCGGAAGTGTCGAACGCGCTGATCGCGCACCAGCGCGTGCGGGAGAGCAGGGTGCATCAACAAGCCCTGGTCGTGGCGCTCGAAGACCGCGTGCGGCTGTCCTATATGCGTTATCGCGGCGGAGTGGACACCCAGCTAAACGCCCTGGATGCGGATCGCGATTTATTCTCGGCCCAATTGACGCTGGCGCAGTTGAAGCGCAACGAAATTCTCAGCGTCGTCCAGCTTTACAAAGCTCTAGGCGGAGGTTGGCAGAACTAGGACGCGGCTCCATTGAATCTGCCCGAACGCTCTCACAGAGCCGCGACCTCCGGGAGCGGTCAGATCCCGGGTCCCCACGGTACGCTTGTCCAGCTACTTTTGCCAAAGAATCTCGCCAGCCTCAAGCGGCACCGATGCGCTGGGATGATACGGGACTAATCGAGGAGTGAAATCGCTGGCCGGACGATTCCCCTCCACGGTGGCGCGGTATATCGATTCGTTGCGTTCCATTACCTTCCGCACGGGCCCCTCGCTGCCTTCCGCGAACAGCTCGACCTGAACCATACCCGGATCTAATCCCCCCAGGTGGACCGCAACCTCGATGTGCATCGCCCCGTTTTTCGATTCCGCTTTGAGGGCGCCGAAGGAAATGCCACTCCAGTTGCGAGCCAGATTCTGCTCCCACAGAAGGATTTCCCGGGCTAGTTTACCTCCCTGCGCGATACGCGCGGCATAGGCGCTTGCAGCCGGAACATAATGTTCTTCGGTGTATTGCCGAACGGCGCGATTCGCGGAGTACTGGGGCGTGAGGCGCGCCATGCTCTCGCGGATGCGCGCGACCCATCTCTCGGGAATCCCTGCCGCATTCCGCTGATAAAATTCCGGGATGATGTGCTGCTCCAGAAGAGTGTAAACGGCTTCGGCCTCGGCGGCGTCCCAAGCCGGATCGTCGCCATGCTCCCGTCCGTCGCCGATCGCCCAGCCGACTTCGGGAGCATAGGCCTCCGCCCACCATCCGTCCAGCTCGGAGAGATTCAATCCGCCGTTCACCAACACCTTCATCCCGCTGGTGCCGCTTGCTTCCCATGGCCGGCGCGGCGTGTTGATCCATACATCGACTCCGCCCACCATGCGCTCCGTGAGCAGCATATCGTAGTCGCTCAGAAATACGACCGAAGAGTGCAGGCCGGAGTGACGGATAAATTCATTCCATTGGCGAATCAGCTCCTGCCCGGCGCCATCGGCCGGATGCGCTTTGCCCGCCAAGACCAGTTGCACGCGGCGCTCCCGGTTGGTCAATATGCGTTTTAACCTATCGGGATCGTGAAGCAGCAGATTCGGCCGTTTATAGGTGGCGAAGCGCCGCGCAAATCCCAGGGTGAGTGCATCAGGGTCCAGGATTCTGGCGGCTTCTTCGATCTCCTCGCTCGACCCGCCGGAGACTCCCACCTGCTGCGAATAGCGAGGCCGCATGTAATCGATCATCGATTTGCGCGCAACGGTCCGCATGTTCCAGATCGGCATGTCGGAGGTGGCGCGCAGCCGCGCTTCCACTCCTTCGAGATCCCCGTGCCAGCAGCCGGCTCCGCACACTTCCGTCCACATTTGAAACGCCGCATCGGAGTCCCACGTGGGCATGTGCACTCCGTTGGTCACGTAACCAACGGGAACTTCCGCGGCGGGCCAGCGCGGAAACAAAGGTTCGAAAAGTGACCGGCTGACGGCGCCGTGCAGCCGGCTGACTCCGTTCACCGCGCCGCTTCCGCGGATGGCGAGATACGCCATATTGAACGGCTCCCCCGCATCGTACGGATTCCGCCGGCCCAAGGACATGAACTCGTCGAAGCCGATTCCGAGCCGCTCCCCGCAATAGCGTTCGAAATGGGTCCGCATCAGATCTACCGGGAATCGGTCGAAACCGGCCTCGACGGCGGTGTGGGTGGTAAACAGATTCCCCGCCCGCGTCGCGGTCAGCGCCACATGGAAGTCGCTCCCGGTGTCGTCCTTGAAACTCGCAGCGCGCTCCAATACGGCAAAGGCCGCGTGGCCTTCGTTCAGATGACATACCTCCGGTTGAATGGAAAGGGCCCTCAGCAGCCGCCAGCCACCGATTCCGAGCACGTGCTCCTGCCTCAAACGGAGCTCTGGCCCTCCACCGTAGAGTTCACTGGTAATGCCCCGGTACTCCGGGATATTCACAGGATCGTTGGTATCGAGAAGAAGAAGCCGGGCGCGCCCGACGTGCACTTCCCAAGCCCGGACCCGGATATCGGTGCCGGGGAAAGGGATCGCCAGGCGAAGCCAGTCTCCGTTTGCATCGCGAACCGGGCTGACCGGCAACTGTCCCGGATCGTTGAACGGGTACAGAGCGTGCTGCACGCCGTTCTTGTCGATCTCCTGCCGAAAATAACCTTGGGAGTACAGTAAACCCACGGCGACCACGGGAACTCCCAGGTCGTTCGCCGCTTTGAGCTGATCGCCGGCGACGTTCCCCAATCCACCCGAATAGATCGGCAGCGCTTCTCCCAACATATACTCCATGCTGAAGTAAGCGGCGCACTTGAGGGATGAGTTGCTGTACTTTGTCTGAAACCAGTGCGTCGAATCGTTGTCCGCCGCCCTCGCTTGCATGATTTCGTCCAGAGTTGCGCGAAAGGCAGGCTCGGAAGTGATTCGTTTCAGATTTTCACCGGAGACGGTTTGTAGCACGGCCCACGGATTCTGGGTTCGTTCCCATAACTCCGGATTCAGTTTCCGCCACAGCTTGTCGGCGTCGCGGCTCAGAGTCCACCTTACGTCCAACGCAAGTTCCGTCAATACATCCTGGGCGGACCTTTCCGAGGGCTGGTTTGCGCTCATTCAGCAGCACTCACCGCGACCGACAACAATGGGGTGCCCGCTGCTCGGAGTTCTTCCTCTGCGCGGAACCAATCTTCGTCGGGAGATCCCTCCGGGCAGCCGCGTTCCTGCCAGAGCTGATAGGCCAAGTCCTCAATTTCCTTGTGGTTCATGGACCTTTAGATTCTTTTGATGGCCTGGAGGTTGCTAATCGATGATCAGTTCTCCGGGTCAATATTTTCCCTGTCTTCAGCAGTTTGCCGTTTTCATCCACGGCGATCTTTCGAAACCTCGTTTATCTTGAAACCAGAAAGGAGTCCAGGCGCTCTTCCAACGGAGAGCGGGATCGACCAGTAGGGGAAATGCTAGCAACCTCCTCGATACGGGTCTGTGTGCGTTGGATTGCCGCCAGTCAATGTC
>Ga0210388_10000171_pt1 | contig 66090 bp, 54 predicted proteins | sample IncBWC19OmetaG_FD_155485 | JGI IMG/M metagenome (GOLD analysis project Ga0210388, IMG submission 155485) | Forest soil microbial communities from Barre Woods Harvard Forest LTER site, Petersham, Massachusetts, United States - Inc-BW-C-19-O ... | reverse complement strand
TTCTGGATGCGGTTCGGAAAAGTAGTCCACAAAATCCGCGCCGCCAAGCCCGACCCCGGCTTCTCCCTCCACCCCCTCGGCAAACGGATCTGGGACTTCTTCTCCGAAGTCATGCTGCAATCGAAAGTGATTCGGCAGCGCCCCCTTCCCGGCATCGCGCACGCTTTCGTGTTCTGGGGATTCTGCGCCTTCGCCCTGGTAACGCTGAACCACTTCGCCACCGGCATCGGCTTCCCGTTTCTCTCGCGCGATAGCTGGTTCGGCCGCATCTATTTCTATCTCGCCGCGGTCTTCGCAGTTTGCGTAGCCGTCTCGATCGCCGGCCTCTTCATCCGCCGCTTCATCGTCAGACCAAAATGGCTAGGTGGCAATGTCTCATGGGAATCCGGCGTAATCGCCTTCCTGATCTTCAACCTCATGATTACGTACCTGGCAACATTCTGGTACGACACCAAACTAATCTGGTGGGCCCACACGCTAACCCTGCTGATCTTCATGCCCCTCATCCCTCACACCAAACATCTCCACCTGGTGCTGAGCCCAATCACGGTATTTCTCTCCCGCGGAGAGTTCTCAAAAATCCCGCCCCTGGCAGGCGATGAAGATTTCGGACTCGACACCGGCAAAGATCTGACGCAGATCGTCGCCCTGCAAGCCTACTCCTGTGTAGAATGCGGACGTTGCACTGAACACTGCCCCGCCTACAACACCGGCAAAGTTCTAAACCCGAAAGAGATCGCGCTAGGCCTGCGCAGCTACCTCAACGAATTCGGACCCGGCAGTGAAGAACCCCTTTTAGGCAAATATATTTCACAAGAAGCCGCCTTCCAATGCACCACCTGCGGAGCCTGCGAATTTCAATGCCCTGTCGGCATCGAACACGTGCCGATCATCGTCGGCCTCCGCCGCGGCGCAGTCAACACTGGCAAGTGGGAAGACGATTACGGGACCAAACTGTTCCTCAACCTGGAACGCAACGGCAACGCGCTAGGATTCTCCACAACCGAGCGCCAGAAATTTATCGACAAACAACAATTTCCGATTTTCGACGGCACCCAGGAATACTGCCTGTGGCTAGGCTGCATGGGCGGCTACGACCCGAAAGGACGTGAAATTATGGTCGATTTTAGTCGCGTCATGGCGTATTTAGGCACCACTTATGGTGTTTTAAGGAAGGAGAAGTGTACCGGTGATCCCGCAAGAAGGCTCGGAAACGACCTCGTCTTCCAGCAACTCGCAGAACAGAACCTGGAAACGCTGAAGCAATCGAACGTCAAAAAAATCGTCAGCATTTGCCCCCATTGCGTAAGAACAATCTCCGTCGACTGGAAAGAATACGGCGAAGCCCCCCCGATTGAACACCATAGCGAGTTCATGGCCCGCTACAAAGACAAACTCCCCCAAACCTCCGGTCCAAAGATCGTCTACCACGACCCCTGCTACCTGGGCCGCTACCGGGGCGTCTACGATGAACCGCGCCAAGTACTTGCAAAATCAGGAGAAGTGATCGATCCGCCCAGATCGAGAGAACGCAGCTTCTGCTGCGGAGCCGGTGGCGGCCTGGCGTTCCTAGGCGAGGAAAAAGGCGAACGAGTCAGTCATAACCGGGCAAAGGAACTGGTAGCAACGGGCGCAGAGATAGTAGGAGCCGCCTGCCCCTTCTGCAACACCATGTTTCGAGACGCCTTATCCGCAGTTTCGACAACACCTCCGAAACTACTGGACATAGCCCAAATCGCCGCCGCCTCGTTAGCGATCAGAAAAAATGGCGCCTCTGACGAATCGCGTGATAGATGACGAGGAACACAACAGCTCCGCCGGTCGCAACCAGGATGCTATAGAGATTAAAGCCGTTCACGCCCGCATAGCCGGCGAGATGAACCACCCAGCCGCCGATGACCGCGCCCACAATACCCAGCAAAATATCCAGCACCATGCCCTCGCCCCGATGATTCACCATGTGGCTGGCAATGAAACCGGCAACCAATCCGAGAATAATCCATATAAATAGAGACATTGAAATTCTCCTAAAAGGAAGTGGACCGGCCGAGGCCGGCCCACCGTTTGTGGACAACGCTCAGTAGCGATGCCAATAGCCCCAACGGTCATAGTAACCATAGCCGTATGGGTGCCAGTAGCCCCATCGATCATAATAGCCGCCCGGACCGTGTCCAATATAGACGGATATGTGATGGCGATGATGATGCTCTCGCTCGTAGTAATCACGAGCCTGAGCAGTGCCCGGAGTGAGGAATGTCATCGCCGCTCCGAGTGCCAGCATCGCAGGCCATCTGAACTTCTTAAACATAACCCACCTCCTGCATGTTAGATGGGTCAGGGTTATTACGCGTTACCCGAGAGCAGGCACTGAGGTGATAAGCGCTTACCATACAATGAGTTGGGAGAATGTCGTTAAAAGATCCGTTCCCGTCGGGCCGGAAAATTTATAAAGATTCCCCCGCGGGAGCGAAGCTCCATTTGACTCCGTTTCATACACATCCCGCTTTCACCGAACCTCGCTCGCTAAAATCCCGGATAATCTGTAACCGAAGGAGCTTCCGCGCTCTTCCAACGGAGAGCGGAGCCGGCCGGTTGGGGGATTCTAGATCCGCCTCTGAGGGCTCGCGTGCGTTGGGTGCCTTCCGGTGCATGATGCCGGATCTTCGCGCCAGGCGAAGTAAAGCCTCCTGGCTAAAGAGGCCTCGATAAATTTATTTTGTTACGACTGGAGGAGTCCAGTGCGGAGCCGGGAACGGTAGCGTATCCGGGTTTACCCGCACTGCTGTGGAGAATTTTTCTGAATATTTTGTTCCCGTTGGGAACGTCAACTCGATGAAATACGCGGTGTAGCCCGTCGGAGGCTTCTCGACTTTGCCGACGTACACGCCATCCTTCTCTTCTTTCAGTACAGTCGATTTGTAGGCCGGCCCGATCGACATCAGCCGGAAATCCCGCTTCTCCGGATTCGTCGCCTGCCACAGTTTTACCTCGCTCGGCTTGGTCACCGTGGTCACTTTGATCGCCCCGTCGTTTTCGAATTTCCAGAAGAACTTCGGCCGGTCATGGTTCTTCAGAAACTGATCGTAAAACGCGATCAACCCCTCCCGCGCATCCGAATTCTTCAGCGAATGATCGGTATTCTCGACGTACCGCAGATATTTTTCGCCCTTCAGATCGTCGAAGTAAAATCGCGACGAATCTGGCAGGAAATACTGGTCGCCTGCTGCGTTGATGATGTATTTCGGGATGGTCAGCCGGTCCCGATACTCATACGGCTCCTCGATTTTCATGAGCGCCTTGAACTGCGGCGTGCCGCTCCACTTCATGATGTCCAGATTTTCGTAATCCTTCACGGCCGGCGAGTAGAATCCGTACGCCATGTAATGATGCTCGAAGGATTTTTCGTTGTTCAACAGATCGATCACCATGGGCGCGATCGCGACCACCCGTTTATCGACCGCCGCGGTGGTCCAGGTCGTCCAGCCGCGCTTCGATCCACCCGCCACCATGAACGTCGAGACCACCAGTTTGCCGCCCGCATCGCTCTTCATGAACTCCGTCACCGCGTCCATGGCCTTCACGGCGCTCTTGGTCATCGGCAAGCGAGCCGGCCACATCTCATTGCCGGTCCGCAGGAATTTGTCCCACGTGTAGGCGATAAACTCGTCCTCTACCATGTCCTTTTTCGTCGCGTCCGGAAACGACAGAGGCTGATTCGGAACCATATTCAACTGGCTGACCACGCTCTTGGTAGCCGTCGCCATTTCGGACATCCACGGATCTGCCTTATCCGGAGCAGTGCTGCGATTATTCCCGCCGGTGATGTACAGAAAACCGGTGGTGTGCGCGACGATCGAGGGCACATAAACCGTCAGCCAGTGCTTCCACACCGTGCGATCCGGCTCGATGGGAGGCTTCCAGGTTTGCGACGTCAGATCGAGAACGTAGGCCTTAAATCCATCGCCGGGGATGGTCGCGACCAGTTCCCATTTGTAGCTGGGATCCGGCGCATGCACATAGCGGTCGAGAGCGGTTTCTTTGGATGCGGCCGCAACGGTAAACGAGGTTGCGGCGAGTACTACCAGGAGGCAGAATCCGGTATTTTTTATGCGACTCAGCATGGACTCAGCATAACGTAAGGACCTTCCGATTGAAAACTCGGTAAAAGTCCGCTAGTCGAGTTCCCGAACATCGGCGATGGTTGATTTAGATGAGGGTACTTCGCAGGTTGGTCCGTTTTGGCTTCGGGGCGCAAGCCTTGGTAATGGTGGGCGCTATGTTGGTTGCGATTACCACCGTTCTGTCCATGCGCGGCGCGGCGGCCGACGAGGATGCGGAAACTTACATGCCCACCACCGGCATCATCGTGGGGGCGGTCCTGCTCCTGCTGTTGCTCGACCTTTTGCCCGCAGCCGCCTGGTGGACGATCAAGAAAGGCAAGCCTTCCGCGCGCCGTTGGGCCATCGCCGCCAGCATCCTGAACCTCCTGATGGGCGCGTCGGGAATTCGGGTCTGGATGAAGATGCCCCACATGCACACGTGGATCATCTACATCTTTTACGGAATCACCGGCATTCTCGGGCTGATCGCTTTCTGGCGCAACGAAAATCCCGCGCCGGCCACGGTTCGGAAACAGATTCGAATCGCCGGAGACGGCACCAGCAAGATCAAGGATTACGCCGGCCAGGGCGCGTCGATCACCATCGTCTGGTTCTCGGCCGGATGGTGGAGCACGTTCGCGACTCACCACGGCCTGGTTTTTCCCGGCATCCTGCCGTTCCTGGCACAGATGGAAATCGCGGTCCTGCTGACCACGCTCGCGCATGAACTGGGACATCTGGTTGCCGGATGGGCCTCGGGAAAAGTCCTGCGCTCCCTGCAAGTCGGCCCGTTCCGCTGGGCGATCCGCAACGGCGCGTGGAGATTCGAGTTCAACCTGCTGAAATTCTACGGAGGCGCGGTGGGGATGGTCACACCCGATCTGGTTAACGTGCGCAGCCGCAAAGCGTTTTCTTTAATCGGCGGACCCGTCGCGTCGCTGGTGACGGGTTCCATTTTCATCGTCGCGACCATGCTGACGCCCGGAAAACCGTGGCAGGGATACTGGCTGTTCTTCAGCATGATGGCCACTTTCTCCATTTCCGCCTTCGTGGTGAACCTGATTCCGATCAAGCCGGCGAGCCTGTATTCAGACGGCGCGCAGTTGTATCAGATCGTGACCAACGGCCCGTGGGCGCGTGTCCATTTCGCGTTCGCCATGGTGACCACCAGCCTGGTGTCGCGCATCCGGCCGCGCGATTTCGACATTAACGTACTGAACCAAGCCGCGGATTCCGTTCCGGCGGGCGACCGCGGATTGCTGCTGCGTCTGTTCGCGTGTCTGCATTATCTGGACCGTAATGAGATTCCACAGGCGATCGGCAGCATGCAGGAAGCGGAGGCGCTATACGATCAATGCGTCTTCGAAAAACCGCAGGATGTCTGCGCCGAATTCGCGTTCATCAACGCGTTCTACAAACGCGATCTTCCTGCCGCGGAGCGATGGTCGCAACGCATCGAAGCGCTGAAGAAAATCGAGCCCGACGCCGATTACTGGAGAGCGCGAACCGCGCTTTTGTGGCTGCGCGGCGAGCAAAACGAGGCGCGCGACACGTGGGAGCGCGGCAACGCGCTGGCGCAGAAGCTCCCCTTGGCGGGCACGTACGATTTCACGCGGTCCTGCTTCGCTAAACTGCGCGCGGAGTTGGATGCCCCGGTGCTGACCGTTCCGCCGCCGCTACAGACCGCGTTCGAATTGCCAGGAGTCCCGGTCGCGGTCGAGGCTTGACTGCGAGTTGTGATTCTCTGTGGAACGTCAATTTAGACCGCTCCTGCTAGTCGCGGCTCTGTTTCGAACCTTGGGATGAGCGGTCAGCAGCGGCACCACTACCACGCCCCCGTCTTCTTCCCAAACCACCACACCACGCCCACCGTCGCCGTGGTCTGCTGCTTGCTCAGCAACCCGAGCGCATCGGTCAGGAAAAATCTCTGATTCGAAAAATCGCGACGCCATTCGATTCGCATCATCAACCCTTCGGCGACTTTGTATTCGGTCGTCAGCGTCGCTTCCTTAAGCGCCTGCGTGGCGCCGCTGTAGAGGCCTCCGCGATCCGACAGATATTCGGTGCGCCCGGCCAGCGCGAATTTCTTCGTCCATTGATAACGGGCATAAAGCGCGCCCCCGTCGGTGTGAATCGGCGCGGAGTTGGTCTGGTCCCTTTCAATCACCCAGTCACCCTCCAGGGCCAGCGTCCATTTGTCGCTGGGCTGCCACGACGCGTAGCTGTCGAAGATGTGTGTTTTGCCCTTAGGCGCCGGAATAATCGGTTCGAACGATTCGCCCTGAATCGTCGGCAAGCCCGGAGGACTGGTGTACGGGAAATAAACCACGTCGGGATGTTCCTGGCCCAGATAATAATTGACGGTCCAGGAAATATTCTTGCGCGGCGTCGCGACGAAACCGAACAACTCATCCTTATAATTGTTGAACGCTTCCGTTTGCTGCGTCCCGTTATCGAGCCAGTAATTCACGGTCAGCGCGTCGTTCACCTTGTAGGCCGCGCGCACGCCCATGTGATAAAACGGCAGAAAATCGAACAGGAACGACCGCGAATAATTGATCTGGTCCTTGGTGTAATTCCCTTCGAGGCCGATCGAGCTCGACCATTTTCCGAAATCGAGCGTTAACTTGTCGGTGGGCGCCCAGGTTCCGTAGGCCTGAAAAATGTTGCGGTAAATATCGGGCCGCGGTTCGTTCACCGCACTGCCTTGCAGCGTCTGCGTGGCCTGCCCGAACTGGAGATCCACGCGTGCGCCGAAATGCCTGCCCTGGGAAGCGTCCGCGGCGTTTTCGATCACCACGTCGGCCTGATTCAGGCTGAAGCTGTTGCTGCTGACGTCGTAGGCGCGCAGCAGATTGGTGCGACCGATCGGCGAATTGAAGTTGAATCCGTAGTATCCGTCGAAGGCGAAATTGATCGTCGTATTTTCGAACAGACCGGGCGCAGCAGCCGGCGCCGCGGGAGCAGCCACGGGCTCCGGCTTGGGAATCGGCGTGATGACCACGCTCTCCTTCGGCGGCGATCGTTTTTCGAGATCGTCGATCCGCGTTTGCAATTTCAAAACAAGCTCCCGCAGCTCCGAGACTTGCCGGTTGAGATCGGCCGCATCTTGCGCGGGCAGCGCGGCTGCCGCGATCAACAGAAGAACGAACTTCGTCATGGGGCCAGCATAGCCCACGGGAAAATCCCATCACAGGCCGAAGCCTGTGCCACCATGTGCGAAAGGTGGGACAGACTTTAGTTTGTGTTTCTGGTGTGCACTACACTAAGACAAATGAGATTTCCCCGCGCCGCGCTGGCGCTCTTCGTGAGCGTCGCTGCGATCGCTGCCACCAAGGCCACGGTTAAGACGAAGAAACCGGCGTTGACGGCCGATCAACGCGCGGCGCAATCCATCATGAAATCGATGAGCCTGCGCGACCGCGTGGCGCAGCTCATTATCGGCACCTGCTACGGAGACGCTCCCGCCACGAAATCGGCCGAATATGTGAAGTACCGGCACTGGGTTCGCGATCTGCACATCGGAGGATTCATCGTCGCCAACCGCGTGGATCACGGCACTGTTCGCAACGCCGAGCCGCACGCGATGGCTCTGTTCCTGAACCAGATGCAGAAGATGTCAAAGACGCCTCTGCTGATCGCCGCTGATTTGGAGCGCGGCGCATCGATGCGTGTCATGGGAGGGGCGCAGTTTCCTTACAACATGGCCTACGGCGCAAGCCGCGACTTGGACGCTGCGCGCTACGAGGGGCTGGCCACGGCGCGGGAAGCGCGGGCGATCGGCATCCACTGGATTTTCGCGCCGGTGGCCGACGTGAATAATAATCCCGAAAATCCGGTGATCAATATTCGCAGTTACGGGGAAAACGCCGACGATGTAGCGCAGAACGTCGCCGCGTACATTGATGGCGCGCACTCCGATCCCAAGAATCGTGTGATGGTCACGGCGAAACATTTTCCGGGCCACGGCGATACGGACACCGACACGCACATGGCGCTCGCCAAGGTGACGGCGAATAAAGAGCGCCTGGAGACTCTGGAGTTCGCGCCGTTTCGCGCCGCAGTTGCGCACAACGTCGATTCCATTATGACCGCGCACCTGTCGGTGCCCGCGATCGAGCCGGAGGAAATTCCCGCCACGGTCTCTTCGAAAGTGTTGACCGGCGTCCTGCGCGAGGAGATGAAATTTCAAGGCATCATTGTGACCGATGCCATGGATATGCAGGGGCTCGCGCAAATGTTCAATCAGGGCGAGGCCGCGGTCCGCGCGATCGAAGCCGGCGCGGACGTGCTGCTGATGCCTGTGAATCCGGAGACCGTGATTCACGCGGTGCTTTCCGCGGTCCAGGGAGGCCGGCTGAAGAGCGCGAGGATTGACGAGAGCGTGATGCGCGTGCTCGAAGCCAAGGTCCGCGTGGGTGTGAACAGGAAGAAACTGGTGGACCTGGACGAAATCAGCGATGCCTTCGATTCGCAGGAAGACGTCGCGCACGCACAGCAGGCGTCGGATCACGCGGTAACGCTGGTCCGCAATGAACACGATGTTCTGCCGCTCGCTGCGTCGGCGCAATCCTGCCTGGTCGTGGTGGTGGAGCGCCGAACGTCGAGCGCGGGCACGCGGATGATCGATTCGTACCGGCGGTTCGCACCGAAATCGCAGATCGTGGTAGTGGATCCCTCGATGAACGCGGCGGCGCTGGCGGCGATCGTCGGCGATACGTCAAAATGCTCGGCCATCGTGGTCGCGGCGTTCGTCACGGCGGGCGCCTACCGAGGCAGCGTCGGACTCGGAGGCGAGCTCACGCCGTTCGTCGCGAAACTGACGGAGGGACCGGTCCCCGTGGCGATGGTCGCGATGGGCAATCCTTATTTATTAAGCGCGTTCCCGAAAATTGCGGCGTATCTGGCGACGTTCAGCAGCACGCCTCCCTCGGAATTGTCGGCGGTGAAGGCGCTGTTCGGCGAGATTCCGATTAGCGGGAAGATGCCCGTGACGATTCCCGGATTCGCGAAATACGGCGACGGGATTCAGTTGTCCGCACGATCGCGATAAAACAACCCACAGACTAAAGTCTGTGCCACCTTGGTACGCATGGTGGCATGGGCTTTAGCCTGTGAACTGAAGCTGTAAAATTTAATCATGGTAGAGATTACGTGGCTCGGTCACGGCACATATCAGTTCCGTCTGGAAACTGGCGAAGTAATTCTGGTCGATCCCTGGATTGAAGGCAACCCCAAATACCCTTCACACCACAAAATCGACCGCGTCGATGTGATTCTGGTTTCGCACGGACATTTCGATCATATTCACGACGTCCTTCCGCTGGCCGCGAAATTTTCTCCGCAGATCGTCGCGATTTATGAGACCGCGCACTGGCTGGAATCGAAGGGCGCGAAAAATACCGTCGGCATGAATAAAGGCGGCACCGCGAACGTCGGTCCCATTTCCGTGACCATGACCACCGCTGTCCATAGCTGCGGCATCCTCGACGATGGAAAAATAATTTATGGCGGCGAGGCAGCCGGTTACATCGTGCGTGTACCCGACCGCCGCGTGATGTACTGCGCCGGCGACACCACCGTCTTTTCCGACATGCAACTCATCGAGCGCCTCTATCACCCCGAGCTCGCGTTTCTGCCGATCGGCGATTTTTACACCATGGGTCCGCGCGAGGCCGCGCTGGCCTGCCGGATGCTGAACGTGAAGCGCGTCATCCCCCTTCACTTCGGGACCTTCCCCGCCCTGAGCGGACGCCCCGAACAATTGGCCGACCTGATTCGCGACCTGCCCGGCACCGAAGTCTGGACCCTGCATCCGGGCAAACCAGTCGAGTGGTAAAAGAATCGCTGGCGATCATCGCGATCGTGCTGGCCCTGCGCCTGCCGTTCCTTCACCAGGCGATTCAAGGCGACGACCTTTATTATTTGTACGGCGCGCAGCACGCGCAGATCGAGCCTCTGCATCCCGACCACGCGAAATACTTGTTCGACGGCGACCTGGTGGAGATGCAAGGCCACTCGCATCCTCCGCTCAATTCCTGGATTCTCGGCGCGCTCCTATGGGCGTTGGGCGACGTACGCGAAGTGCCGTTCCATCTCGCCTATTCGATTTTTTCGATCATCGCCGCGCTGGCGATGCTGTCGCTGGCTCACCGATTCTGCGATCAACCGTTCTTAGCGACTCTGCTGTTCCTCGCCGTCCCGGCGTTCGTCGTAAACGGAAACTCTCTCGAATCGGATCTGCCGTTTCTCGCATTCTGGATGCTCGCGATCGCATGGTTCATTAAAGGAGTCGAGGACAGCTCAACCCTGGCGCTGATCGGCTCCGCGCTCGCAGCGGCGCTGGCTGCGCTCGACGCCTATCAAGCCGTGTTCATCGTCCCGATCCTCGCGTTTTATCTGTGGCAGAAGAAGAATCACAGCGTCTTTGCCTGGTGCGTGATCCTCGCCGCTCCCGTAGCGATCGGCGCATGGCAAGTCTACGGACGCGCGACCAGTGGCGCGATGCCCGCGTCCGTTTTGTGGGATTACATGCGAAAGTACGGCTGGCAGGCGCTCGCGCAAAAATTGAAAAACACCGCGGCGCTGATCGTGCATTCCGCGTGGATCGTTTCCCCGCTGCTGATTCGCGGCACTCGCTGGCACTGGATCCTCGGCGCGCTCGCGTCCATCGGCGGCGCGCTTTACGATCCCAATCCGCTGTTCTGGGCGTCGCTCGGATTAGGCGTCGTCGTTTTGTCCTCCTGCTTTAGGAAAGGTTTCCTCGAAGTCTGGGTCCTGATTTTCTTTGCCGGAGCTTTAATCGTATTCTTCGCCGGCTCCGCCCGCTATCTCTTGCCCATCGCCGCGCCAATCGCGATTCTCGCCGCGAATCGCTGCTCGAAGCCCATGATCGTCGCCGGATTCGCACTGCAAATGGCACTATCGCTCGGCCTCACCATCGTGAATTATCAAACCTGGGGAGCATACCGGCAATTCGCTGCCTCGCTCGCGCCGGAAGCCGCACAACGGCGCGTGTGGGTCGATCACGATTGGGGATTGCGTTACTACCTGGAATCCGAAGGCGCGCTAGCGGTGCCTCGAGGACAGATATTCGCACCCGGCGATGTTGTTGTCTCGAGCAAGCCCCACCCGGAGGGCCAGCGGCTCACATCGCTCGAAATTCGCCCGTCAATCCGCCTGCGCATCCGCTCCGTCAACGGAAAGTCCGCGTACTCGCTCGCCTCCACCGGCCTCTGGCCTTTCGAAATTTCGAGCGCGCCCGTCGACAACGTCGCCGCCTATTTGATCGGCGAAAGAAAAGCTGAGCTCTCCTGGGTCACTCCGAAAGACCAGCAGCAAATCCTGCGTGGCCTGGACCCCGACGGATGGTCGGCATCCGAAGCGACCATCCTGTTAAAGCGCGTCGAAGGTCCGCTAACCGCCGAGTTCACGATCCATCCCCAATCGACCGCCCGCCACGTTCGATTGCTGATCGACGGCCGCCAAGTCGCCGAGGAAACCTTCCCCGCCCCCGGCACCTACGCGCTCTCCATCCCAGCGCCAGGCGGAGGCCCGAGCATCACCGTGACCCTGGTGATCGATAAAACATTTTCGGTCCCCGGCGATGGAAGACAGCTAGGCATCCTGATCACCGGCGTCGGCGTGAAGCCCTGAAGTCCCTCACAGGCTGATCGCTCCCTGTGGTCGCGCCGCCGATTCCGAGCCGCGACTGCAGGAAGCGATCTGCCCGACCTTTCTCAGCAATCTTTAAATGGCAAGGACAGCTAGCAGGGTGGCACAGACTTCAGTCTGTGCACCTAAGCCGTAACCGTCGCCCCGACCCTTCCCACTCCATCGATCCTGCACCCCACCCGATCCCCCGCTTTGATCCGCGCGCCCTTCGGACACCCGGTGGAAATCAGATCCCCCGGATACAGCGTCATGTAGTGGCTGTGAAACCGCACCAGCTCATACGGCGAATGCCGCATGTGATTCACGTGATCGCGCGAGCAAACGCCGCCGTTATGCTCCGTAATCACTTCCAATGACCCGACATCCCCCACCTCATCCGCCGTCACGATCACCGGACCGAACGTGAAAAATGTATCGATGCTCTTCGCCCGCGTCAAATACCGCGGATTCTTCGCGAGCACATCCAGCGCCGTCAAATCGAGCGTGGTCGTGTACCCGAAAATCGCGCTCGGGGTATCTTGCGCCGACAGGAATTTGCACTGCCGCCCGATAATCACGCCCAGCTCGCCCTCCGCATCCACGTCGTTCGATACCTCTTTCGGAGGCAGCACGATCTCGCCTCCCGGCCGGAACATACACGAGGCGGGCTTCATGAAACTCGCCGGCTCCTCCGGCTGCACTGCGTTGATGTCCTCGGCATGCGACTTGTAATTCAGCCCGATGCACCAGATCTTCGGAGGAACATCGTACGGCAGATGCGGCGTCACTTCGTGCAGCGGAATCGGCTCGCCGTCCGGAATTTTCGGCAGCGTCCCCGATTGAATAATCGTCAGCAAGTCGCCTTCGATCTCCAGGACCTGATCGCCGCGGATCACACCGCTCCTTAAATGCCCCTCATGAAAAAAACGCATCAGCTTCATAATGTTTTCGCGATATCCACCAGGTCGCTGAAAATTCCGTACGCCGTCTGCTCCACGCCCGGACTCAGCTCCACCGTCCCGACTTTCCCCATCAGATCCGTATCCAGCACCAGAATATTCGACGTCCCGCGCACGCTGGCCAGAATATCGTGGTCGTCCAGCACCTCCGCGCGCACGCGCAGCTTCACCGACGCGCCCACCAGCCGAGCCCTCGCCACCAGCCGAACCTTTTTCCCTTGCGCCTTCAGTTCGGCGAGCTTTTCCGGCGTCAGCCTCCCGATCCCTCTGCGATCCACATCCAGCGGAGTCACCCGCGCATTCATCAGCACGTTGGCCAGCGCCGCCGCCTTGGCCGCCGCATCCCAGCCGTCGATATCGTAGCTCGCATCGGCCTCCGCTATGCCGATCTTCTGCGCTTCTTCGATCCCCTCCGCCAGCGTGCGACCGTTCTCCAGCGCCTGAATCACCACGTTGGTGGTCGAGTTCACCACCCCCGTGAATCCGCGGATTTTGCAACCCGGCAGGTTGTTGCGCACCAGGTTGAACACCGGCGCTCCGTCCATCACGATCGATTCGAATCGAAACTCCACCACCGCGCGCCGCGCCTCTTCGACCAACGCCGCGTAGGCGTGCGCGATCGGACCTTTGTTCGCGGTGATCACGTGTGTGCCCCGCGCGAACGCCGCGCGAATGTGGGAGATCGCCGGCTCGCCCGTCGCCGGATTCAGCGTCGTAATCTCCACCGCGATGTTCGGCCGCGCGCGATCCAGAAACTCATCCACCGTCCCGCAGCGCGGCCCGAACTCGGGCTCAATCGGCAGCCCTCGCTGATCGAAGGCGCTCCCATGACGCAAAGTATGAACCGCGACGATGCGAAACGGGAATACTTTCCTCTGCGCTTCCAGCAGGCGCGCAAACGCACGCCCTACGTTTCCATAACCGATCAGAGCCAGTTTCAGAAGTCTATCTTCTCCATTAAGGTGTTGAGTTCCGATTCTAGCGCAGTCTTCTTGCGCCTCAGCTCGTCCTGTTTATCCCGCAGGGCCACCATCCTGGTTTCATTCGCCGCAAGCTGGCTCGCATATTGCTGCACCAGGTCCTGCTGGTTTTTGACGCTGTTCAGGCTCTGAATATTGGCGCGCACGCGCGTCTGATCCTGCGTCAGTTGATTGATGCCGCCGTTGGTTTCGGCAATGGCCGCTTCATTGTCGGCGATCTCGCGCTTCTTAGCCGCGATCTGTTCCAGTTGCCGGCGTCCCGCCGCGCTCAAAACTTTGTTCTCCAGCCAAACCCCGATCATTTCCGGAGTCATATTGCTCACCGAAACCGTCTGGTCGTAAACGCGCTCCTCGCGCAGCGCGAATGTATCGTTCGCCGACGCGGCCAGCTTCACTTCAAACCGATTCGCGTTCGGAGTAGTTTCTGTAGCCTTCGCCGGCTCCAGCAGCTTGTAGCCCTGGCGCTGCGGATGTTCAATGAGCAGCGTCTTCGCCTTCGGATCGACGTTCTTAATGGTGAAGGTCCGCACCTCCTCCATCGCGTACTTCGACGTGAGGTTCCCGTGGTAGCAGTGAATCTCGCGCACCACGTGTTGCGAAGAATCGAACTTGGTCGTGATGCGAGTTCCCAGATCGACCCCGTAGCTGATCAATCTCTTGTCCCCCGCCTTCACCGTTTCCACCAGAGCCTCTCCCGCGTAGGATCCCGCGTCGTAAACCGTGATCGGCCCGCCGTCGAGCGTCTTTCCAGTCGAATTGGTGACCTCCGACGCATTCTGCGGATTGACGCCGAAGCTCTCCCTGTAAATCAGCAACTTTCGCGCGCCGACCTTTTGTTGAAGAAACGGCAGCATCGCGGATTCACCTTTCTTCACGGTCACGGGCGAGGAGAAACTGTACTCGAACAGGTCGCCGGCATCGCGGCCTTCGGCTGTGGAAGAAATGGTGGACGAGTGCTGCTGGAGACTCATCTGTTCCGCCATCGTTTGACCAGCCCCAGCCGTATACAGCAACGCGTCCTTCTCGGATGGAATTCCACCGGCACCTGCCCTTGCAGGCGCAGGCGCAGCCTTGGCCATCTGCCTCATATAAGGTGCCTCCAGAGCCCCATTGATGCTCCCCTGAAACACCGTCGGCGCAGCCGCCAAATTATCCGCCAACTCCGCACCCGGACGATTCACATACTTAGGCGCATACAACTGCGTCACAAACGAAATCGGCCGCCCCGACACCACCGACAGCCGCACGCTATTCCAATCGTCCCCCGACGTGTTGTCCACAATCGCCCATCCTTCCAAAGTCGGCTCGCCTTGCTGCGGGAACAGCAGCCGGTAGCTCGACTTCCACACCGGCGACGGCGTCATATAGCTCGCGACCAAATCCCTGGCAGCCGTTCCTACCGAGTCAATGTAAACGCTCCGCCGATCCTTCGACCGCGCCCCATTCAACACCGACAGATAATCTTTCAGCAGCCCCTGCAACTTCGCATCGGTGAACTTGATCGACGTCGCGCCCGCCAAATCGAACGTCCGCATCTCGCCCGAGTCCGTCAGCAGAGTGATCGTCTCGTGCTCCGTCTCTTTTTCTTTGATAACCCGCGCGCTGACGATCACCCCCGTCAAAGTCTCCGAGCCGAACTTCAGCTCGATCCGCGCTCCCTTCATCTGATCCAGAAACACCGAGAGTGTGGAATTTACGCCTACCGCGAACGGAAAATTCTTCAGCCGTTCTTCCAACGGCTCGCTGGCGTCATAACGGACGCCGCTGATTTTGCCTCCGCTGCGATCCGTAATGGTCAACGATTTCAAAACGTCGTTCATGTCGTCAGCTTTGAAATCGATCCGGGCCGTATCGCCGGCTTCCAGCTTCCCGGCGCGCTCGAAAAAGCCGACGCCGTGCTTGTATAGAATCACTTCGCGGATCGGAAGATCGGCGGCGAAGGTCGCCGCGGCCGTCATCCAGACCAAAAGGGTTGTTCGCATCGTTAAACGCCTCATCTTACAGACACATGCCGCGACTTTCAGGTTCCTTTCACAGCTTGACATGAACAACCGGCACACGTCAGACTCAAAAGTAGTCTTTTAAAACATACATCGGAGAAACGACGCTTGAAAAAAAGACTGATTGTGCTGGCGTGCTGCCTGGCATCTACCGCGCTGGCGCAACTCGGCGGAGGCTACCTGGGACCCGCTATTCTATCGAGCGGCGCAACCGGTGTCGGCAACCGCAGCGGGCAAGTGATGGATCTCCGGTTCTTCGCCGGCGTCGATGGGGTTTACCAATCCAGCTTTGAGCCTGTGGCGGTCGATTCCAAGGGCCAGCTCATCACCATCGGCGGCCTTTATGGTGTCTCCGCCAACTTGGGTCTCTATGGCACCCATTCCTGGAAAACCGCGCAGCTTGGAGTCGACTACACGGGCGTGTTTCGCGATTACCTGAACGCTTCCAGCTATTCCGGCATCGACCAATACCTGACGCTCGGCTATACCTGGCAGGAGTCGCGCCGCCTCACTTGGAAAGCCAACTTAGTGGGGGGAATTCTGGACGATGCCTTGGGTGGGATCGGAGTCGAATCCGCCACCGTGTCTTCTTCGCCCATCGTGGTTAGTCCCTCCACTCTCCTGTTCGATAGCCGCTCCTACTACCTGCAAGGCGGATTGAACATGACCTATCAGCAGACCGCGCGAACCAGCTATACCATTGGCGCACAGGGATTCGATGTGTGGAGGCAGTCGCCTGTCCTGGTCGGGATGGAAGGATACAGCGCGCAAGGCGCCATCGAGCACAAACTGACCAGGAACACTTCGGTTGGCTTTACGTATCAGCGGCAGCACTTCCATTTCCCAAAAGTGTTTGGGCAGGCCGATGTCGACACGGGCGAATTCTTCATCGGCACGAAACTCGGCCCGCTCTGGACCTTCAGTTTGCACGCTGGCATCCTGCACTCCGAAGTCAGCGGCTTGCAGACCGTGGCCTTGAATCCGGTGATCGCCGCGTTGCTGGGGCAGGCGTCCACGGTGCAGGCCTTTTATCGCGAAGACTTCTATCCCAGTGGTACTGCGTCGCTTAGCAGAAGGTTCAAACAGGCGAGTTTGAATTTCTACTATTCCCAGTTGGTGTCTCCCGGTAACGGCATCTATCTCACATCGAAAAGTGAAAATGGCGGCGCCAGTTACAGCTACACCGGTATACGGAAGGTGAGTCTTTCGATCAGCGGCGGATACAATGAATTGAGCAGCCTCGGTCAGGGAATTCCTCCCTATAGAACTGGCACAGCCGGCGCCGGAATGACCTACAGTTTGCCCTGGTCTCTGCACTTTGTCGCCCGCTACGATTACCGCCTTCAAGAGATCGAGAACATCGCGTACAAGAACAACGGATATAGTGTCGAAGTCGGGTTATCGTTTAGCCCCGGCAGGTTGCCTCTTTCGCTCTGGTAATGCATGGGCGGAGTCCGCATACTGCTAGTGGACGACGAAGAGCCGCTAGTCGAGCTCTTGACGCGCTACCTGGAGCGGCTGGGCTATCAAGTAGATTCCTGCCTCACCGCCGCCGACGCGCTGGCGCGCTTCGAAGCGGACCCGTCGGTCTACGCCCTGGTATTGACGGATCTGACGCTCCCCGGAATGAAAGGCGACGAGATGCTGTCCCGAATGCGCGCCGTCGCTCCCAAGCTTAGAGCGATTGTCGCGAGCGGCTACCCTTATGAGCCAACGGCGAAGCGGACCAGATCGCTTCAGAAACCGTTTCTTCCCAAGATGCTGGCGGAGTTGATCGAAGAGCTGCTAAAGACCTAGTTCCGCCCGCAGAATCCAGGATTCTGGCACATCCCCGAAGGGCACGAGGGAGCCTCCTTGGCAACTCCATTCGCTCTTGCCGCAAACGTCGAATATTGGGTGGTCACATGGCTGTCGCCGCACGATGGGCAGAGCGTGCTGTCGTCCGCGCGCCGCACCAGTTTTTCGAACTTGGTTCCACATCCGTCGCACAGGTACTCAAAAATGGGCATAATTCGTTTACTCCGTCAATTCTAACGCTATTTTATCAATCCATTTGCGTACATCGCCAGGAGGCGCGGTGAAACTGTTCACGATGATCGAAAACGCCAGCCAGCCGTGGGTTTTGCTCTGGGCATATCCAGATAGGGCGATGGCGCGGCTCAGGGTGCCGGTTTTGGCGTGAATCCCTTCCGCTGCGGGGTTCTCCTTCATGCGGTTTTTCAGCGTGCCGTCTTCGCCGCCGATGGGAAACAACGAAACAAAGGTCTCGCGGTATTTCGATTGATACAGATAGGTGAGAATCCGGGTCATCAAGCGCGGAGCGACCATTACATTGCGCGCCAAGCCGGAGCCGTCCTCGATCCTCGCATCGCCCGCCGACGCCCCGGCTTCCTTGAAGAATGCCGTCATTTCTTCGAGTCCGGCTTCGCGGGTGCCCATATAGCGCGCTGCGCGTCCCACTTCGCGCAGCATCAACTCGGCATGAAGATTCTGGCTCGTTTTATCAGTTACTTGGAGCAATTGCACCAGGGGTGGCGAGACCCTCGACGCAAGCTCGACGGAGGGGCCGGGGTCGTAATCGTCGCTTACCGAGCGGTGCCTTGCGACCGCCTTTCCGGTGATGGTGACGCCACGGCGCGCTAACGCGTCGTAGAGGGATTGTGCTGCAAACAAAGCCGGGTCATCTACCGGAAGGCTGTCGCCGAATGCGAAGTGGCCGGTGGGGATGCTGCCCCAGAGCAGCAACTGGCGCGAGTTCTGAACGCGGGAGATACGAATCCGCGCTTCTCCTTTGTTTTGAACGGTTACGATGCGATTGTCGAGGGCGTAATATTCGATCGCGGGGGACAGCGAGATCTGCGCCGGATCGCCGGCTTCGACTCCGGGTTGAATCCGGATCGTTATCGTATTGTCGTTGAGCGTTAAGGCACTTACGGGCGCGCCGTACTCGCGGATGATATCGTCCTCCGTCCAACTGGGCGGATAAGGGGCCCAGGGATACAGACGGTCGTCGCCAACGATATCGCCGTCTACCCGGGTCAGTCCGGCGGCGACTGCGCGGTCTGCCAGGGCTTCCAAGGCTCGGAGAGGCGGCCCGGAACCACTATCTTTTGCATAGGGATAGACGCGCCCGGAAAACGACGGATCGCCGCTGCCCGCCAGCACCAGATCGCCGGAGGGTTCGCGCAAAAGGCGGGTGGTGAAGTGGTAGTCGGGGCCCAATCTCATCAACGCGAGCGCGGTGGTCAGCACTTTCATGTTCGAGGCGGGCATGAACAGGCAGTCTTCGTTGTATTTAAAGAGGATCTTCTTCGAATCGAGGGAAAACACCTCGACTCCGGCGAAGTATTTGCCAGGCCCGGCTTCCATCAGGTGGTCGAGGCGGTGCTCCAGGGTTTCGGCATGGGTGAGTGCCGCCAGGAACAGAAGGAGCGCGCTCCGCATGACTGAATATCGCACAAATGGGGTCGTTAGATGACCTTAAATGCGCGAAAACATGCTTGTGCGATGCTTTAAACGACCATAAAAATGGGTCATGGAGCGGAGATGCGAGCGGCGGTGTTAAACCTCGCTTCCAGCCATACCAGCATCAGCAGCACGAAGACCATCGCGGAGCCTACCAGCGGCAAACCCATCACTACCCAGATGCCCCAGAGCGACGCGAAGAAGCCCAAGGTGCAGGGGGCCAGCATTCCTCCGGCGATCGCGAAGGAAAACAGACCGTTGTAGAAGCCGGGATGGTAGGACGGGAAACGGTGGCCGATTCGTTCTACGACCAGGGGATAAATCGGGGCGAAGGAGCAGCCGAGCAGGAGGACTCCGGCAGTGGCTCCGAAGCGGTTGTCGGTTTCGATCAGTACGACGCAGCCGAACATGGCGCCGAGGACACTGACGATCAGCAGGCGGGTGTGTTTCACGCGGGGCATCATCCATTGCGCGACGATGCGGCCGAGCAGAAGCGCGAACCAATAGAGGGCCAGCATGCCGAGGGAGGTCGCCGGGCTGATTCCTAAACGCTGACTCAGGAATAGAGGCAGCCATCCGGCGATGGCCCATTCATTGCCGAATTGAAAAAACAGGACCAGGCTGAATAAGACGGCTCCGGGGCTGCGCAGTTCGGTCAGGACGGCGTGGGGCGAGGGAGCATGGGCGGCGGGTTCGGCTCCGAAGCGGGTGCGCAGGTACATCCAGCCGAAAAGGCCTGGGATGATGGCGATCCAAACCTGGATAGTGGGCGCGCTATAAATATAAAAAGTCCCGGAGACCAGCAGAGCAACAGTGAGGCAGCCGAGGCCGAACATCATGCCGCCGAGGTTCACGGTGGCGACGGGATCGTGACGGTACATCGGCGAAATGGCGTTGAAAATCGCGGTATGCATGATGCCCGCGGAGCAGCCGATGAAGAACATTCCGATGACGCGCCACCAGGGTGAAAACGGAGGGGACACGAAGGCCAGATAGAGAAGCGCCGTGGACGCGGCGGCGCAGGCGAAGGCCAGGGTCCAGCCGATGCCTTTACTTTCGATGAGGGGAGGAGAGATCCAGACGGAGGCCAGGATGCCCGCGATCAGGCCGATGAAATAGAGGCCGACGGTTTCGTATTCCGATGAAAGATGATGCTGCCAAGAGGGCAGGATGGCGCCGAGGAAGGCGATCAGCAGGCCGGAAACGAAGAATCCGGCAAGAGCGCGGCGCGAGCCCGAGGAGGCTAGAGTGCCCTCTTCATGGAGGCGGCCCGGGGGAGCTTCCTGCGATACCACTTGCATAGTATAACTTGTGGCTGCCCATCCGGCTTAGATCGCTCCCTGTGGTCGCGGCTCGGTAGAGCTTGCTAGATTAGGCGTGCTCGGTTGTGGGGTCGATGATTTTGCGGACTTCGGTGATTTTGGTGGCGGGGAAGCCGCTGATTTCGGCGTGGCGGCGGATTACTTCTTCGTCTTTCGCCAGGTAGATGCAGAACGTCTTGTCGGCGGCTACGAAGGATTCTATCCACTGGATGTCGGGGGCCAGTTGCTTCAGAGCGCTGTTGGATGTTTTGGCGGCTTGGCGGAGTTGTTCGCGCTCCAGGGTGCCTACTTGGGGGATGTCACGTTCTATTACGAATCTTTTCAATTGGGTCTCCTTTGGTCAAGTTCTGCGGTGGTTTGAGCGGTCAAAGAACGTCCTCGGTGGCGTCGGTTAATTTTACTTTTATTTCCGTGCTGTGGCCGGCGCGGTAGATGGTCAGGTCCAGGACGTCGCCGGAGTGTTTTTTGGCTAGGGCTCGAATGACGGCGTCTACTTCGGTTACTTTCTTGCCGTCGATGGCAGTGATGAAGTCGCCGCCGATGCCGACTTCCTGATTTCCGATATAGACGGCCCGGCGGGCTCCGTGCAGACCCGCGGCTTCGGCGGAGGAGCCTTGCATTACTTCCTGGATCAGCAGGCCTCCGGCGGTGGGAAGTTCGAGGGCTTGCGCTACGTCGCCCGCGACGTACACCGTGGTGATGCCGAGACGGGCGGGTTTGCGGCCAGCCCGGAAATCGTCCAGCATGGCTTTCGCGCGATTGATGGGCATGGCGAATCCAATGCCGACGCTGCCTCCGCCTGGTCCGTAGATCGCGGTGTTGATGCCGATGACGTTGCCTTGCGAATCGAGCAGAGGTCCTCCGCTGTTGCCGGAATTGATGGAGGCGTCGGTCTGGATCATACCCTCCATCCGGTGATTGTTTTCGGCTTCAATGGTGCGCCCGAGTGTGCTGACAACGCCGGTGGTGAGGGTGCCGTCGAAGCCGAACGGGTTGCCGATGGCCAGGACTTTCTGGCCGACTTGGAGACGATCTGAATCGCCGAGGTTCAGGGAGGTGAGCTTCTTTTTGGGCTCGATTTTAATGAGCGCGAGGTCGTTGACGCGATCGCGAACTAAGACGGTTGCTTTATATTTGCTCTGATCGGGCAAAGTGACCTCGACTTGCTGGCTGCCGCTGATGACGTGGAAATTGGTCAGGATTTCGCCGTTGGGGTTGATGATGAAGCCGGAGCCCAGATCCTTGGCGGCTTGCACTCCGTAGAAAAACGTCTGCCGGTACACGGTGCTGGTGATGTAGGCGACGCTGGGGCTGGCCATTTTATAAATATCGATATTATTGAGCTCGTCCGAGCCGAGGCCGGCGCCGCGGGTGGTGGAGGGTCCGGTCCAAAGGGGTCCCTGGGATGCAGCGTGCTGGCGCAAAGGGGATTGCGGGCGGGCGAAATAGACGAATCCGCCAACGAGGGCGGCGGCGAGGATCAGGGTTCGTAGTCTCATAATTGCTCCTGTTCGAGCCTCCTTAGGGACGCATAAACGGTACGGGTCTGATCGAGCGTATGTTCCTTGGTTCCGGACGTATCAATGACGTAGTCAGCGTATTTCACCTTTTCCTCCAGAGGCATTTGCCGGCGCAGCCGGCTGAGCACCTCTTCGCGCGTGAAATGGTCGCGCAGAACGGCACGCTCAATCTGCTGCTCCTCTGTACAAGACGCAACGATGAGCCGTTCGTAATCGCGGAAGCTTCCAGTCTCTACCAGTATCGCAGCTTCATAAACGATGATGCCATGGGGGGACTGTTGTTTAAAAGATTCCTCCAGTTGGAGGGCGCGGGCGCGGACTGCGGGGTGGACTATGGCGCTTAGTTTTTTTAGCTGGTCGGGGTTTTGGAAGACCTGTTGGCCTAGTTTGCGGCGGTCGATTTCTTGATTGGGGGTTAGGATTTGTGGGCCGAATTCATCTAGGATTGCGGAATAAGCTTCGGCTTCTTTTTGCATTACCTGGTGGCCTAGTTCGTCGGCTTGGATCAGGTAGCAGCCTAGATTGTGGAGGGCCAGGGCTACGAAGGATTTGCCGCTGGCTAGGCCGCCGGTTAGACCTATTCTTAGCATCTGGGGGGGTGACGGAGGGCAGGTCGGGGACCTGCCCCACGGAAGAGGGCAGGTCGGGAACCTGCCCCACTTGGACGCGTTCGGTTTTGGAAGAGGGCAGGTCGGGAACCTGCCCCACTTGGACGCGTTCGGTTTTGGAAGGGGGCAGGTCGGGGACCTGCCCCACTTGGACGCGTTCGGTTTTGGAAGAGGGCAGGTCGGGGACCTACCCCACGGAAGAGGGCAGGTCGGGAACCTGCCCCACTTGGACGCGTTCGGTTTTGGAAGAGGGCAGGTCGGGAACCTGCCCCACTTGGACGCGTTCGGTTTTGGAAGAGGGCAGGTCGGGGACCTACCCCACTTGGACGCGTTCGGTTTTGGAAGAGGGCAGGTCGGGAACCTGCCCCACTTGGCGCAGACTTCATTGGTGGGACTCGGCTAGGGAGACGGTGTTGGCCATTAGCATGGCGATGGTCAGGAGGCCCACGCCGCCGGGGACTGGGGTGTAGGCGGCGGCTCGGCCGGCGGCGTCGATGGGGTTCACGTCGCCTACCAGGGCCCATCCTTTTTTATCGAACTCGACGGCTTTACCGATGCGGACGGCTTCTTCGCGGTCGGTGAGGCGGTTGGTGCCGACGTCGATCACGGTGGCTCCGGGGGCTATGTAATCGCTGGTCAAGTACGCGGGTTTTCCCATGGCGGCGACTAAGATATCGGCTCGGCGGCACTCCTCAACCAGGTTGGACGTGAAAGAGTGGCAGATGGTCACGGTGGCGTTTTCACGGAGGAGCATGAGCGCCATGGGCTTGCCGACGATATCGCTGCGGCCGAGGACGACGGCTCGGCGGCTGTTCATTTTGATCTGGTAGAACTTCAGCAGCTCAATGATTCCAGCGGGGGTGCAGGCGCGGGGAGCGGGGCGGCCTGCTACCAGGTGGCCCACGTTCAAGGGATGGAAACCGTCGGCGTCTTTTTCAGCGGCCACGGCTTCGAGCACGCGGCGGGAATCGATGTGACGGGGCAGAGGCACTTGGACGAGGATGCCGTCGATTACGGGGTCGGCGTTGAGTCCTTCGATGATGGCGATCAGCTCGTCGGTGGAGACGGTGGCGGGAGGAGTGATTTTTTCGCTGTAAATGCCGAGCGCGGCGCAGGCTTTGATTTTATTGCGGACATAGATTTCGGAGGCGGGGTTGTCGCCGACCAAGACGACGGCTAGTCCGGGTGGGCGGAGTAATTTTTCAATTCGGGGTTTTAGGTCTGCGTAGATTTTGTCGCGTACTGGGGCTCCGTCGAGGATTTGGGCCATCTATGGAGAGTTTAGCGCGCGGCAAGACACGTCGACACTCCCGAAAAACGTGGCCGGTGCCGCGGAGGGCAGGTCGGGAACCTGCCCGCCATTCATGCAACGCCAGACTGAGGGCGGGTCGGGGACCCACCCTACTCGGGTTTCACCGCGGTCGGTGCGGCGCGCGCCACAGTTACAAGAGGTGGAAATTCATTTCGATGGTGACGGCTACGTTGACGGGTTCGCCGTCTTTCATGCCGGGCTGGAAGCGCCAGTGGGATACGGCGGTGATGGCGTTGGCGTCGAGGCCGGGATCGAGTGAGCGCGTCACGCGTATGTTTTGGGCGGAGCCGTCGATCATGATTTCGGCTTGGATCACTACCGTGCCTTCGATCTTGTCGTTCTTTGCTTCGGGTGTGTATTGGGGCTCCTCTTTGTAGAGTACGCGCGGGGCCGTCATGTCCTTGGTTAGTTTGTAGACCTTGCCTTGCGCGGTCAAGGCGATGGGGAGCACTAGCGCGAGGGCGGCTACGGCGATGGCGCAGCGGATCAGGATGCCTGCGCTCGAACGCGGACGAGAGGGATCGAGGATAGAGCGGACTCGGGTTTCGAGCTCGGGTTTGCGGATCATAGGAATTACCTCCATGGGTGCATAACTGGTTTGAAGATGGCGGGCGACGTCGAGGAGTCGAGTGGCGTAATCGGAAGGGGCGACGCCGTTCGCCAGGACGCAATCGTCGACGGCGCTCTCCGCTTCGCGGCGGAGCTGAAGGTTCGCCAGCCACATCAGGGGATGGAACCAGAAGACAGCGGTCATGAGGCTGGCTAAGGTTTGCCATAGCCAGTCGCGGCGGGCGATGTGGGCGTGTTCGTGACGCAACACGAGATCGCGCTCTGGGGCGGTCCATTCACTGGCGTAGGCGGGGAGAATCACTACGGGCTTGAAGAATCCCCAGGTCATGGGGGTTTGGACGCAGTCGCTATAGAGGATGCCGTCGAGCGCGCGGGACGAGCGGGTGATGCGGGCGGCGGCGAGGAGGCCCGCGAAGATTCTTAGAAGAACGATGCCTGCTCCGGCGGCCCAGACGATCGGCAGCCAGGGGAGTTTCGAGGCGGCCTGCGGGGATGCTGCCATCGCACCGATCGATGGGACGACGATGCGCGCAGCGATCGGGATCGCGGTTTGAGGGATGGAGAGAGCGGCGGGAGTGAGCGCTACGGCGAGCAAGGACATGAGCCAGACCAGGTGGCGAACGTCGGCCGAGGCGCGGCGGAGCAGGAGCGCGGCGGTCCAGGCGGCGAAGAGAATGACGGTCGCTTTCAGGGCGGAATCTAAGATGAGGTTCATGGCTTGTTTTCCTTTCCTTGTTGCTCGCGCGCTTTGGCGATGAGTTCTTCGATCTTGTCGAGTTCTTCGGGTTTTAGTTTTCCGGCCGAGCCAAGGAGACTGGCTACGGCGTCGCCGGCGGAATCGTCGAAGAAGGTCTGGAGCAGGTGCTTCACGGCGTTGCGGCGGGCCTTGGCGCGAGGGACGCTGGGAGTGAAGACGTAGCGGGGGCCGTCTTCCTGATGCTTGACGTGGCCCTTGTCCTCCAGCACCTTGATGAGGGCTCGGATGGCGGAGTAGCTGGGAGGGTCCGGCAGGGCGGCTAGAATTTCGGCGGCGGTGGCGCGGCCTCGCTCATAGAGGACGTCCATGATCTGGCGCTCGCGGCGGCTGAGTTTTTCCATCTATGCTAAATTTTTAGCATAAGATGGGAGGGATTGCAAGGGGGAAATTGTTTAGGCTGAGGCTAGGCCTCTCAGGTTCCAGCCGCAGATTATGCTGCCTTCCAGTTTGTTGCCGGAGGGGCCGGGCCAGTGGGTTTCTAGGCTGATCCATCCTTTATAGTCGTCTTCGAGGAGGGCTTCGATCTGGCCTTTCCAATCGACGGAGCGGGTGCCGAGCGGGCCCCATTCGGGTTTGTGATCCTGCATGTGGCAATCTTTCGCGTGGACGTGGGCGATGCGTTTGGGGTCCAGCACACGGTAGCCTTCGGGGATGGGAGTTTCGCCGGCGACCATCGCGTTGGCCGGGTCCCACACGACTTTGAGATTGGGATGGTCGAGCGCGGCGAGCACGCGGGCGGTTTCGCGGCCGGTGCCGATGTTGCAGGCGTGTTCGTTTTCCAGGCCGATGATCAGATTCTCTTTTGCCGCTTTTTCGGCGAGCTTGCGGAGGGCTTTTACGACGGCTTCGAAGCACTCGTCGGGCTTCACGGTGCGCCAGTAGGAAAAGACGCGAACGATGGGGGCGCCCATTTTTTTAGCGACCGAGAAGGCGTGCTCGGTAAGACGCGGCTGGTCTTCGTAGGTGTACTTGGAGCCGAAGACGTCCTGCTGAAAACGAGTGTCGATGGCGGGGGCGTTGGGGAGCACGCACTTCAGAAGAGGCGAGGCGATGGAGATCACCTCGAAACCTTCCTGATCGCAGAGCTGCTTGGTCTGGGCGAGTTCGTCCTCGGTGAGATCCATGATATTTTTTCCGCCGACGACGCGCAGTTCGGCGCCGGTCATGCCGATGGGCTTCATGGCTTTGAGGGCGATATTCAAGTCGGAAGAAAATTCGTCGGTAATGGCTGCAATTCTAAATTTAGGGGTCATTTATGCGGTTTCGATATTGGCGGCTTTTTCCAGGTGACGCGCCTGAATTTCGGTCTGGCGGATCACATATTTCTGAATTTTGCCGGTGACGGTCATGGGGAAAGCGTCGACGAAACGGATCTGGTGAGGGATCTTGAAGTGCGCGATCTTGCCTTTGCAAAAGTCACGGATTTCTTCTTCTGAAGCTGTTTCGCCTACCTTCAGCTTAATCCAGGCGGCGACGGTTTCGCCGAGCCGCTCATCGGGGAGGCCGACGACCTGGACGTCGGCGATTTTGGGATGGGTGTACAGAAACTCCTCGACTTCGCGCGGATAGATATTTTCGCCGCCGCGGATAATCATGTCTTTGAGGCGTCCGGTGATGCGGAAATAGCCGTCTGGTCGCATGGTGGCGAGGTCGCCGGTATGGAGCCAGCCTTCTGTATCGATGGCGCGCGCGGTGGCGTCGGGGTCCTGATCGTAACCTTTCATATTGGCGTAGCCGCGGGTGCAGAGCTCGCCCTGTTCATTGATGGGGACGATGGAACCCTCGGGGGAAATGATTTTGATTTCCGTTTCGGGGCAGGTGCAGCCGACGGTGGAAACGCGGAGGTCCACCGAATCGTCGACGCTGGCCATGGTGATGATCGGCGAGCATTCGGTTTGGCCGTACATGATCGTCATCTGAGTGCAGTGCATGTCGTTGACGACGCGATTCATCACTTCGATGGGACAGGGAGCGCCGGCCATGACGCCGGTGCGGAGGCTGGAAAAATCGAAGCGCGAGAATTCGGGATGGGTGAGCTGCGCGATGAACATGGTCGGCACGCCGTAGATCGAGGTGGCGCGCTCATCGTGAATCGCCTGCATGGTGGCGAGAGGATCGAAGCTGGGGGCCGGTAGGATCAATGTGGCGCCGGAGGCGATCACTGCCATGGTGCCGATTACGCAGCCGAAGCAGTGATACATCGGCACGGGCGAGCAGAGGCGGTCGCGTTCGGTGTAGCGGAGGCCGTGGGAAATGATGCGGCCGTTATTGACCAGGTTGTGATGGGTCAGCAGGACGCCTTTCGGGGAGCCGGTGGTGCCGGAAGTGTACTGGATGTTGAGAACGTCGTAGCAGTTTTCGGGGAGATCGGGGATGTCGGTACCGTTTGCGATCATTTGGTCCCAGGATTGTTCGCCGAGATAGATGACGTGTTCGAGGGCGAGGATTTCTCCGCGGGTCGCCTGTTCGAGAATGTCGCGATATTTGGAACGGGCGTCTTCGCAGCGGAGGACGAGGGCCTTGATTCCGGAGCGTTTGAGGACGTAGGCGAGTTCGAGGGCGCGGTAGGCGGGATTGACGTTGACGAGCACGAGTCCGGCGCGGGCGCAGCCGAGCTGGAGATAGATCCATTCGGCGCAGTTAGTGGCCCAGACGCCTACGCGGTCGCCAGGGGAGAGGCCTAGGGCGGTTAAGCCTCGCGCGGTTTTCTCTACTTCTTCGGCTAGTTGTTTCCAAGAAAGGCGAATTTTTTGATGGGGAACGACCAGGGCTTCGCGGTCAGGGAAACGGCGGGCGGTTTCGGCGAAAACTTGAGAGGCGGTTTGAGTCGTCAGCGCAAACTGGGGGCCGCGGGCGTAGGAATCCATCGGGTCGATTCTATCGCAGGCGGACGCCGTTCACGAAGTTAGCGCTGACGTTTTCCAAGGGAGTGCCCTCCCCCAGGACGCCATGTTGCGGAGTATTTTCGACAAAGGTAGAGTGATTTGAGCAGGCGACGCGGATGCCCTTTTGCGACTCGGAGGCTCCATGATCAAAGACGAAAACCCGGCGGCCGGTGATAAACAGGCGCTCGCTGAGACAGCTCTGAAATTAGCCCAGATGATTGCGATAATCGCGAGTGGGTGTTGGGTGATTTATACCTACCTCAGTTTTCAAAGAAATGCCAACGAGTTAACGCTGAAACAACAGGAGCTTTCAACCAAGCAGGCGGAGTTCGCCTTGAATTCCCAGAGGGCGACGGAGGAGACAACTCTGCAGCAAACCAAGGTGTCGCTCGATCAAGCGCGACTTCAGCTTGACATCCAGAACTCTCAGCGCGCGCTCAGGGAGAGGGAGCTCAACTACGACATCGAAGCTAAGAAACTGGACAACGATCTGAGAAAGCAGAAACAAGCGAGTGAGGATTTAACGCTCCGCCAAAGATCCATGAGCCGCTTTAGCACCGATTTTGCCTTACGCATTAAGAACCTACCTGACGGCAGGATCGAACTGACCTTTGATCCGGGACTGAAGGTCACATCGGAGGTCGGTCTTCAGATGACAGTGATACGGGCGGACATTTTTCACGGCCGGGTCGTCGAAAAGATGCCGAGATCGGATAACAAGAATGTGTCGCAGGGCTCCGAGGGGGCGCGAAGCGACGGTAAGACTGTCGCATCACCGTCCGACGTCACTTCTGATTCGACCCGCGCGATCAGAATCTGTCCGCCGCCACGACGCTCCGGTTCCACATGCAACGGCGGTGCCGTAGCTTGGTCGAAGGTCGGGACGTTCGGTTCAATTTATCCGCCAGGCGTAGCAGCTCTGGCCCCAAACGCCGCGGCACATCTGCAGTACACGCTCGCTGACCCCGAACCCTTCGAGCGCTACGGCCCCGGTGCAGGCCCTTGGAAGCCAGGCGAACGAATTCCAATTGAGCTCAAGTTCCTTTTGTACGCGAGTGCGGAGGATTTCGTTGGTGTCTCCGTGGAACTTCTTATCAATGACGCCAAAAGCGACGAGGACGTGTGTTGGTACGAACTACACGGCAGAGTGGCTGATCTGTTGGCAAGCACCCATTAAGGCAATTCGGCCTGTATTCAGGCTTGGGACCGGAGGAGGCAAAGCTAGCTACCCAGGGTGTAATCGAGCTCGTATGAATGCTTCCCGCCGGCGATCTTGATGGTCATTTTGCCGCTGAGTCCTGCGAGGTCGCCGGTTCCGGAATCGGGCACGACCGTTACGCTCTGTTCCGGAACTCCGCGATTCATGGTGCCGGTGTGCTGGAGGGCGAAGGTGCCGGTGCGGCCGGATAGTGTACCGGTCACTCTCTCGATCGCGACGTAGCCGGCAGAGCCCTTTATTTCACCTTGAACCGCGAGCATTTGTCCCTTGCTGGTTGCTTCCATGTCGCCGTGGAACTGTTTGTCAAGGGACATGCGGCCTATCGTCGGGTCGCCTACATTTTCGTCTGCCTGAGGTTTCATCTTTACTTCGAAAGTTCCAGATGCGGTCATGCTTCTATTCTCGTTTACTGGGGTGTGAGAAAATTTCGGAATGAGATTTGCACTTCTCTCTCTTACTCTTGCTTGCGCTGGCGCGGCGACGATTGATCAGTATTTGAATGCTCCATTTTCTTCGGGCATGACGGCTGCGCCTTCGGGGGGACGGGTGGCGTGGCTCATGAAAGAACGCGGCGCGAATAATCTTTGGGTCGCGGCGGCGCCTGATTTTAAGGGACGGCGGCTTACTTCGATTACTGAAGACGACGGGCAGGAAATTGGCGAGGTTACGTGGACGGCCGACGGGAAATCGATTGTCTATGTGCGAGGAGGCGATCTCGAAACCAACGGCGACAATCCGAATCCGGAGAGCCTGGTGAAGACGCCGGAGATGGCGGTCTGGATTATTCCCTTTGAAGGCGGTGCGCCGAAAAAGTTGAGCGAGGGGCGCATGCCCGCTGTTTCAAAGAACGGCGACGTCGCATTCGTGAGGAACGGGCAAATCTGGCTCACCAATTTGAATGGCGACAAGCCGGTGGAGATCGTTCACACCAAGGGACGGTCAACGGAGCTGCGCTGGTCGCCCGATGGGACCACCCTCGCGTTCGTGAACAACCGGTCGGAGCATGCGTTTATCGGTGTGTTCAAGATCGGCGCGAAAACGGTGGGCTATATCGACCCGAGCGTCGATCAGGACACCGCGCCGGTGTGGAGTTCCGATGGCCGGCGCATCGCGTTTATCCGCATGCCGACGTGGACCCACGCCGGAGGTGCGGGGCCGGTGCGCGATGCGCCGCAGCCTTGGTCGATCCGCATTGCCGACGCGACAACGCTGACCGGCCGCGAGGTTTGGCGCGCGAAATCGGGGCCGGGGAGCGCGTTCCATGCCATGGTCGCGGAGAATCAGATTTTGTGGGCCGATGGCGACCGGCTGGTCTTTCCTTGGGAGAGCGACGGATGGTGTCATCTTTACTCTGTGTCCACAGAGGGAGGGACCGCGAAGCTGCTGACGCCGGGGGCGTTTGAGATCGAGCATGTTTCTCTCTCGCACGACCGGCGCGAGTTGCTGTTTTCTTCGAATCAGGACGATATCGACCGCCGCCACATCTGGCGCGTTCCGGCGAACAACGCAGCGCCCGTGCCTATCGTCAAATCGAGTGAGGGCATCGAATGGGAGCCTCAGGACGCGGGCAATGGCGCGGTTGCGTATTTGCGGTCGAGCCCGAAGGAGATCGGACGCGCGGCCGTGATGACGTCTAGCTCGCACGACCTGGCGCCGGAGGCGATCCCGGCGGATTTTCCGATGAACGAGCAGGTGGTTCCGCAGCAGGTGATTTTTCCCGGCTCCGATGGCATGCAGATTCACGGGCAGCTTTTTCTGCCTAAGAATGGCGGCGGGAAGCATCCGGCGATCGTGTTCTTTCACGGTGGATCGCGGCGGCAGATGCTGCTGGGATGGCACTACATGTATTACTACTCGAATACCTACGGCATGAATCAATACCTGGCCAGCAAAGGCTACGTGGTACTGAGCGTGAACTATCGCAGCGGGATCGGGTATGGGCTGAATTTTCGGGAAGCGCTGAATTACGGCGCGTCGGGCGGCAGCGAATATAACGACGTGATGGGCGCGGGTTTGTATATGGCTGCGCGCGCCGATGTCGATCCGAAGCGGATCGGGGTGTGGGGAGGCTCTTACGGAGGCTATCTGACGGCGATGGCTTTATCGCGGTCGAGCGATTTGTTTGCGGCTGGCGTGGATCTGCACGGGGTGCATGACTGGTCGGCGCGGGGAGGCAGCGTGGCGAATCCGAATCTGGATCCGGACAAGCAGAAGGAGCAGGCTCGGATCGCGTTCGAGGCGTCGCCGATGGCGACCGTGAAAGGATGGAGGTCGCCGGTGCTGTTGATTCACGGGGATGACGATCGCAACGTGAATTTCAGCCAGACGATCAAGCTGGTGGAGGCGCTTCGGAATCAGAATACGGAGTTCGAGGAACTGATTTTCCCCGATGAGATTCACGATTTTTTGAGAGTGCAGGACTGGTCGCGGGCGATGCACGCCGCGGACGGATTTTTCGACCGGAAATTAGCGAAGTAAATTGCGTCAGGGAATGATGTAGTCCATCCAATATTCGCCCATCGATTCGTCGCCTTCCTGAAAATCCGGGGGAAGGGAGCCGGGTTCCGGAACGGCGGCGACTCCTTTTACTGGAATCGCGTCGCTGCGGGCTACGCCGGCGGCCTGTTCGTCGATCGCCTTCATAAGGGCGGGCTCGGGAATCGAAGGCCAGGGCGTGCTTTGAGTGGAGGCCATGGCGCCGAATTTTCCTTTCGGCATTTCTTCGAGCGCGCCCTTGGGCGTGGCGTTCATGCTTCCGTGGTGCGCAACCTTATAGAAGCAGATGTCGGATAGCACTTGCGCGCCGGTTTTCTTGTACCAATAGGCCCAATCGCCGTATTGGGCGTCGCCCGGAAAAAGCATCTGTTTTCCGGCCCAACTGAACAGCGCCACAATGCTGGTATTGTTCAGCAGTTTGTCGAGCGAAAATGCTACCTCGGCGGCCGGAAACACGGCGCCGGCGGAAATCATGCGGATCGCCTGCGCGCCCAATTGCGGCCAGTTCGAAAGCAAGGCTTCGGCGGTAAGCTCCCAGCGCGAGAACGGATGCACGGTTTTGCCCTTCGCGGTCGCGATAGCCATACGCAGAAAATGATCGCTGCCGGGCGGATTCATTTTCGTAAGGAAGATTTCATCCTGAGGGGGACCCAAAATGTTCGCGGAGAAACCGGTGATGCCGGCGGGCGCGTCCACTTTATCGCCCGCCTTGAGGTAACGCACTTTGGCTTTACCGAAGCCGGTTCGGAGAGCCTCCATAGCGGCGGGATTGGCGATCGCGTTTTCGACTGCGGCGGCGGCTTTCGGATCCGATGTGGCGGCCAGGCTTTGCTGGAGGAGACCGACGAGCGATTGTTTCCTGGTCCGCCACTGACGGGCGGTGGGATCGCTGGGATCCTCGGTCCAAGGCATCCAGACTTCGCCGATTTCGAATTGCTTGAACTGGTCGGCGAAGGTGCCATAGCCGGAAACATGGTCCTGGTGGGCGTGGGTGGCGATGACGATGTCGAGTTTGTTGCCGGTTTCCTTTTGGATATTGAGGAATGCCTTATGCAGCAGGTCGTCGCCATTGACGTTGATTTTCCCGCGGTTATGAACGCCGCAATCGACCAGGATCTGATGGGTTCCGCCGAGCGTGACCAGGAAGCAATCGCCGAAGCCGACGCGGTACATGCGAATCCGGACGGAGGGCGTCTTTCCGGTGGGCCGCGTTGTGGTCGTTGACGGCGCGGAAGGTTGGGGCGTGGCCGGAGGTGCGGTTGTCGGCGGTGGGACGGTCTTCTTTTTAGCAGGCGCCTTCTTCTTCGCGGGCACTTTCTTTTTGACGGGGGCCTTCCTCTTTATTGGGGCGGTTTTTTTCTTTTTGGTGGCCATTAATACCCCCTGTGAAGCGCGCGGAAATCGATCGGCTGGTTCTTATACGGACCGTAGGTGCCCAAGGAGGAACTGGCCCACAGAGCGCGGCGAAACGCGACCTGATCCTCGCTACGACTCTGTAAACTTTTGCGGATACAATACCGCACGGTGCCATCGGTATTGAAGATGAGGCTGACGCCGCCGAAGGTGTTCGGGGCATCGCCCTTATCGCTATTGTTTTTGCCCTTCTCAATTACTTGCGCCACCAGTTCCAGCAGCAAGTTGCCGTCCGGTCCAATGCGATAGACGTAATAGAAAGAAGGGACGGAGATGCAATCCGTGTCGGAGATGCCGAATGCGGCGGCGTGGTGTTTGGCGAAGGCGTAGAGCTTTTTCGCGTTGCTTTTCTGGATGGCGCGCTTGACTTCCAGACTCAGGTACGGAGAATCCATCCGCAGGCCGGGAAGGAAAAGACATTCTTCCGGAGGGTTCCACAGCAAAGATTCTTCGGAATAGGAAGGAACGCCTTCAGGACGGATGCCCCGGGACCGGAAGGCGTCGATGATGGCGCCGCGATAGCCCCAATCGTCATCGTGGACGAGGTCATGATCGGCGGTGATGAGGGCGCGCAAATAATCGCCGAAGGTGATATCGACGGCGGGCGAGTAATCCAGGGCGCGGATGCACAGCGTCTCGAATTGAGCGGCTATTTTGCTGGCGTTGTCCGCGAGCCGCGCGAGAAGCTCCGGATACAATTGAATGTCCTTGACTTCGTCGCGCGAGAGGCCGGCGATTCGGAAGAGATCTTCCGTGCGGCGCAGATATACGCTGAAAAACGCGTCGAAGATGGCCGCCACCAGGATCGATCCGCGCTGATGCGGCTCGGTAGTATTATCCAGCGCTTTCGAGTTCGGGGGCGTGCCGATGGCGCTGCGCAAAGGCCCGTGGAGTCCGATTCCGTCGCCGAACTGGCCCGCCAAGCCGATGATGGGATTGTCGCGTTTCTCTTGCGTTACTAGAGCAATTGTGCCGTCCTCGCCGGCCTTGACTTCCGCGTCCAACTTGGGCCGGAACAGCGTGCCGCCGGTGCTGCGGAGCGCGGCTACCACCGCGTCTTTCATGCTGAAGTGCTGGAACAGAGCAACGATGTCGGCGAAGGCTTCGTGGAATGCCGCGACGTCCTGGTTGGTCGCTTCCATATAGTAGGGCCGGATCCGGTCGACGATGGCGTGGGTGGTTTCGTGCGCGACGATATCGTGCGAGAGACAGGTGAAGATGGTCTGGCCGGGCATGTTGTTGCCGGGGTCGGTTTCGGAGACGGTGAAATAGCCGAACAAGATGGCGTGAAGTTCCGGGTCGTAGTATGCATTCGCTTCCTGGATACCGTGGGGCAGCAGCGCCAGTTTTCCATGGAGAGGCGAATCCGGAGGGCCGGAGCGGCGCCAATGAATGTCGCGGCCCAAGGCGAACTTAAATCGCTTAATGGTTTCGCTGACTACCGCGTATACCATCTGCTGATGAAAGCGGGGATCGGATTCGCTGGGATCGAGTCCATTGGTGCCGAGAATCCGCGGGTCGTTCAGATCGACCGGCTCGTAATAACATTTATTGGCGGCGTCATAATCGACGACGGCTACATAATTTCCCACAGGGCCCGGCTGTAAAGAATCTTCAAATGGCACCTGGAGTGTCATGTAATTGCCATAATTCCTGCCGCTACTCGGATCGAATGCGAACGCGCGCAGGGTGCGAAAGAAGGGTCGCGGAATCGGCTTTCGGAAGGTTTTCGGGGGATTGGGGGGCGTCGCTACCGGGGCGACCTGCGGGGACACCACGGTACGGGCGCTTCGGGGACGGACGGAACGTTTGCTCATACTAATTTCATTTGTTGTGAGATTGACCGGGATTTCGTTTCAGATCCGGAACAGTATATAACGAATTTTCCGAATGTTCGCAATATCGAACGAAAGCCGCAACAAAAGCCAAATTATTCTTGACGGTGCGGCGTGCCGGGCTTAACATCATCCAGAGGCCCGCCACTCAGGACCCCTTACGCCATGCGGGATATTACCGAGAATCCAAAAAAGGCGCAACCATGAATCCAGCTTCCCCTTCTCAAAAAATCAGCAGTAACCTGACGCGGAGCACGGACACGCAGGCGAATGTTGTTCCTTCGCCGGCAGCGCTGCTGCCGCCGGTCGATTGGGCGGCCATGGGCCAAGTCGCGCCGGCCCGGCTTCCGATCGGCGCGCGACGGCCGGACGATCCGCTGCCGGAAGCCGATATCGTGGTCCTGACATGGACCAGCGCGGAGTGGTTCGCCTTGGGCCACGTCTTTTTGGGCAGCGACGCGGTGGGGGATATCACGGACCAGGCATGGAAAGCGGCCTGGCTGCCGTATAGCCGCGGCTCCCACGACTATACGGCGGACCCGGGGTCGGGCAAGCTGTGGGGATTGTTCCAACTGGTGCGGATCACGGACCAGTCCGGCCGGCCTTGGCGCGTGCTGTTGTTCAAGTCCAACGCGCATTTGGCACACCCGCCGTGGATCGAGGGTCTGACGGCGATGCTGCGGTGCATTTTAGAAGACACCAAGCCGGATCGCATTTTCACCATCGGAACCGCGGGAGGGTCGCGATTGGGGCAGAGGCTGGGCGATTCGGTGCTGACCAATTCCGCGATGCTCAGCTTGCAGAGACCGCAGAATACCGGGGATCTCGATAACGGCAATCAGTATCGCTGCCCGACATGGTTTCCGGCCACAGCGCTGCTCAGCGACGTGGAGCGCACTCTGCTGTACCCGATGAACCGGATCGTGACGGATGAATCCTTGAACGGCATCTTCGCGCAGTTGCAAGCGAAACATCCGGACGATCTGGAACTGACCGTGGCTGATTTGGTGAACGATTCGATTCTTCCGGTGTCGCTGGGCGCGCCGAAGGTCTGGCCTTTGAAAGACACGCCTTTGCTGACGACCGACTTTTACTACATCGCGGGCGGCGACAGCGCAGATGCCTACGCGTTTCTGGAAATGGATGACGCGATTATCGGGCGCGAGGCCAATCGGCTGGGCGTGCGGTTCGCGTGCCTGCGGAATATTTCCGATCCGGTGGTCCCCAAGAGAACGAAAGCGGGTAAACCGATTTCGGACGCGATTCGCGCGGATTGGTCGGGTTTAATTTACAACGCCTTCGGAACGCAAACCAGTTACAACGGCGCGCTGGCGACCTGGGCCACCATCGCGGGCGAGGGTTTGGGCGTTTACAATCCGCCCCGCGAGGTTAAGGATCCGGAGCAGGACGACCCTCTGGAAGTGAAACTTGCGTTCGAGGTTCGCTCCTGCGGGACCTGTTCGTTTTTCTGGCCGGAGAAAAAACAACAGCAGCCGTATGGACCCTATACGGCTTTCGATTTCGACGTGAATGTGCCGTATCCGGCCGTCGCGGGCTCCGGAGCGGGTCCTTCGCGTTGGGTTACAGGCCGCACGCGGCCTCCGTCGTTTCCGAACGGCGAGGTGATCGATGGATGCCGCAAAGCTCCGATCATGACGATTGGCATCAATCCGAATCTCACCGCGTTTCTTCCGGGGCAGACGGGGGCGGCTTGGTGCTACCCCAATTTTTCGTCGGACAACGATACGAACGCCTGGGCGAAATACGCGTGGTATTACCGCTACCGGTCTGTTTATCAGGAGCGGTTCACGCTGGATTTCGTGAAGAAGTTCATTTTGCCGGAGGGGCAAGTAATCGCCGAGCGCAGCGGCAATGTGGTTTCAGCGGATCGTCCCGACGATAATTCCATCTGGACGGTCACGGTTCGTTTTGACGGCGATTCGGAAGATTCGACGCTCTCGCTCCCGGGCAAGACCGGCGATGCTCCGTACGTTTTGCTGTTCGATATTTATCCACCCAATAATGCGTTTGCCAAGGGCGATGTCATCGCCGGCCGCATTTCGGTTCCTCAAGGTATTCAGGCTGAGGTCCTACAACAAGAACAGGGTTACTACATGCAGTTCGTGCCGGTGCTTCAGCAATTCGAGGAGGTGGTGCGCAGGGATCACCATCCCACGGCGGCGGTGCGAATCGGCGAGGACGTGTGCCAGTTGGACATGGTCGCGTGCGCTTCGCCGCATTGGAAAGCCGGTTTTCTGGGCGGTTCGAACGACACCATCACCACCATCGTGGACAACTGCGTCACGAAAAACGCCTGGGCCATGAAACAGATGGTGCAGACGCGGCCGGCGATCCTTTATATCGTCAGCCAGCAGAGCTGGAATATGTTCCGGGGCGCATTCGGAGCGCATGTTCATCGCGACCCGCCTCTTTCCCAGCTACCAGTCGATAACGATTTTACGCTGCTCAAAGAAACGACCGATCCGGAGCATCCGGCAACCATCGAATTCGACGTGACGATCGATGGCGAGCGCTATAACTTGAAGACTCGCCTGGTGATCACGCCGCATTTCTCTTACAACATCAACTTCCAGCCGCAGTATCGCGTCAGCCCGGCCGATTGGAAGACGCTTCAGGAGAAGGAAGGGACTTGCCTGGCGGCGATGACCGTCGCCCATGGCTTTACGCTGGTTCCCGCTGATCCGAAGTATCCGGACAATTACATGGTGATCCACCTTCCGGCCGATCCGCCGAGTGCGGCTGCGGCCCGGGCATGGTTGCAGCAGCAGTTTCCCGCGGCCTCAAAGATTCTGGAGACCGGGTATTACGATCCGCATCCGATGATGGCTTCGGTGCTCCAGCAAATGTATTCGCGCGGGGAACTCTCGTGGCACGACAAAGGCGACGGGACGGGCTACCTGGCTCGGAATGAAGGATCGTGCCGGTTTTGCGTCAATCGCCACTGGCAGTTTCCGAACGAGTGCCGTTACGGCAAGACCGTGGAGGCGCAGCCGCCGGTCGGGTACCTCGAAAAAGTCGCCGCACAGATCGTCGCTACCGGCAAGACGCAAGAAGCGGCGAAGACAGTCGCGCAAAGTGTAGGAGCGGCCCAGCAGCAGGCGCCCACGCATCCGGCCGCACCTGAAAAAGAGGCCTCGCAAATTGCGACGACCGGCGAGCCGCCGGCCAAACCGCCAGATCCGGCTCAATAGAGGAGACCAATGACACCTCCCAATTATTCTCCGCCGCCTCCGAATGCGGTTCGCGTATGGCGAGGATATCGGCTACCGGCGCTTCCAGTGGATCAGTTTTATTCGAAACTGGGAACGGTCTTTGTGCCGGCCACGGTCTTAATGCAGGTGGATGCGGGACTTTGTTCCTACACGCCGACGGTCCCGGGGGGTTTAAGCGGCAAACCGGACACGGTGCCGGACGAGACGGCGATTCTCTTCTGGGAGTCGCAGGAAACCTATTGGAACGGTTTTACGAAGCTCGCAGTGCGCACGTACACACTGACGCACGGCGGAGTTTATCTGACCGCTAACAATCAGAGCCGCGCGGATCTGCCGGTGCTATTCGCGGGGTCGTTGACGGCGGACCAGCCGGTATTTCTTTTCGATAAACCAGCGGACTGGATGCATGGCGCGATCAACCATTTGGTAGCGGCGCGTCCCGCGAACATCGACCCGGCGGCGTTTCAGGTCGCGATGGCCGGGGCGCTGGGCAAAATCCAGAAGGAGATTTCACTCGATGGCGCAATTGCGTGTACGGGCAACGATTACATCGTCTATTGGGAACTGAGGTCCGCGGCGCCGGGCACGCCGAGTCCGCCGAGCGGGATTCCCGCCTTGCAGGCGATATTGTCGGGCTGGAGCGAAGTCTTCGCACCCGCGCCAACGTTTGTGCCCATCGGTTTGTGGGACGAATGGGCCGGAATGGATGTAAGAGCCGGCAGCAGCTTCAATATGCAATTTAAGCGTGAGTCGGAGAAATGAAAACGGCGAGATCGTATCCTGTCGCGCCCGATTCTGTTTACGTATGGCGCGGATACATGTCGCCGGCCAAGACTTACGCTGACTTCGTGGAGTTTCTCGGCCAAGTATTCGTCCCGGCCTGCGCGCTGCTTCAGCCATCGGTGGGCTTGCGCGCGTACCTGCCGACCATGGTTCCCCAATCTGGCAAACCCGCGGCGGTTCCAGATCAAACCGCGTTGATGTTCTGGGCGACTCCGGAAGCTCACGATCTGGCCGAGAAGGCTATCGCCGTCCGAATTTACCAGAACTTGCACGGTGACGCGTATGATATGACGCGCAGCAAACTGCCCGAGGTGCCCGTTGCGTTGTCCGCCGCTTCGGGATCGCTTCAGGCGGAGCAGCCTTATTATTTACTGGATCAACCGGTCGACTGGATGTTCGGCAAGGTTTTCCATCTGGTAGGGTCGCGGCGCGCCGATCTTACTCCGGCGGCTTTCCTAGCCGCGGCATTCGGATGGGCTTCTTCGTTTCGCGACGCGCCACCGGCCGACGTGGATGCGGCTCTGATCTGCTGCGGTAACGACTACGCGGTCGCGTGGGTGCACGGCACGCGCAAGCTTGCTTCCGCGCTGGACGGACTCGCAGCGCTGACCGTACCCGTGCTTCAGGCTGCTCCTATCTCGAAAACCCTGCCGGCAGGTTTGTGGGGCGGGTGGCCGGGTCTCGATCTTACCAAGCATACTTGCCTGAACCTACAATTCCCGCGGCCGGCGCGCACCCGCACCACGCCTCGAAAGCCGGGAGCAAAATGACGGCGATCCAGCACTTTGAAGTTCCACACCTGGCCCTGTGGAAATCGTGTGTCGCGGAGGTGTTGGCGAAAGACGCCGGGCAAAGCCGTTCCAATGGGAGCGGCATCGATCTGGACCATCCGCTGATGCGAGCGACGGACCGCTATTGCCAGGCGATGCTCGAAAACGCTCCTCTGGCCAAGCCAGCCGCGGATAGCAACGACGAGGCGGCCGTGCTTGCTTTTCTTTCGTATCTGCATCACAAGCGCGCCCATGCGCGCATCGGTAAGGATAAGGCGCTCGAAGCGGAGATTGAGGCGCAAACACTGGAGTTTAAATTCGGCAATCCCCTGTGGCAGCAGATGTACGTGCAGTATTTCAAATATTACTGGCAGTATCCGTTCCATAAAGGAGCCCAACCGCAATACCGTTCCTGGCAGACCGGCCCCGGGAACGGCGATCTTCAGTACGGAGTGATTCAGTGGAAGTTGCCGGCGAAAACGCGCGTGGCGATTGTCGGCGACATCGGCACGGGGACCTGCGAGGCTGCGGCTGTGCTGATCTCCGCGTTGAAATTCCGGCCTGACGCGATCCTGCACCTGGGTGACGTCTATTTCTCCGGGACGCCGTTTGAGACCAGCCATCGGCTGATGGGGATGCTACGCGACGTTTTGAAGAGCGAGCGAGCTCGCGTGCCATTTTTTACGGTCCCTGGGAATCACGAATATTTCACCGGAGGCGTGTCGATGCTGCGCGCGCTCGACTCCGGAAAACTCGTGGTCGAGCCCACCCAGCAGCAGCAGGCCAGCTATTTCTGTTTGCGCACCGCCGATGGAGGATGGCAGTTCCTGGGGCTCGACACCGGATACTACGGTCACTATATGAATGTTGCCGGAGCGGCTCAGCAGGCAACGCTCGATCGCCTGCATATCGGCAAGGTGGAAACGGCAACCGCCGCGGATCCACATTGGCCTACAACCCACAACCCGTATTTTTCGCCTCCCCAAAACACTACCGTGAACGTCGACCAGGTGACGGTGCGTCCAGACGAAGCGGTCTGGCATCAGGACAAACTTGCGAATTTCGCTGGGCGATCGATCCTTTTATCTCACCATCAGCTTTATTCCGCTCTCGATGTCTGTGGGATCGCCCAGAAGGATGCCTCGGACTTCAATCGAATCTGGATCAACACCGGACTCTGGCGTCAGTTCGGACCCACCTTCGGGGATCATGTGGCGGCGTGGATTTGGGGACACGAGCACAACCTCGAAATTTTTGAAGATAATTATCGACCGGCCGATTGGCCCAACACTCCCGAGGCGACTCAGATTTTCAAGACGCTGCCCAAAGGAAGGTGCGCCGGGCACAGCGCGATCCCTGTGCAGGAGAGCGAAGCGCCGTACGCACAAAAATATCCGGTCAATCTGAAGCAGCCGGATCTGAAGCTCGGGCTAACCGAAGGTTGGTACAACCATGGATTCCAGATCATGGAAATTCAAGGCGCCGGTCAGCCTGCCCGCCTGAGCTATTTTCAGGTTGCCGGAGCCGATCCGACTCCGTTACCCCTTTTTGTAGAGCAAGTCGTCTGAACATGAAAGGAGCAATATGAGCACCATCTACTCGATCAAGCCGGACCCCGCAAAGGGCGGAGTCACATTAGACCAGGTCTGGACCGGCGGAGCGCTTGCTTCCGGCTATTCCAATTTCGTCCCCGTCAATAATGCTCTTTTCGCCTACAACAAGTCGACGGATAAGACGGACGTCTACACACTCTCCTCGGGAGCCCCATGGATTGCGCCCTCCGGCGCGCATCCGGACCTTTCGGGCGGGCCTTGGGACAATCTCAGCACGTTCGTCCTCGGCAATCAGCGCTATCTACTGACCTACCGCCGCGACAACGGCACCTTCGGTTTTTATAGCGTGAACGCCGATCTTTCGGTTTCGCCTCCGTACCTGTTTGTGTTGCCGCGGAACACGCCGTCGAAGGGATTCACCGAAGTCGCCCCATTCTCGTCGATCGGCCAGCAATTTGTTCTCGGATACGATCATGACACCGGCCACGTCGCAAATTTCAGCGTCGCGGTAATCTCTTCTTCCGCTGGAGGCGTACCGCCCCTTCTGGCGCTGAACATCTGGGACCACCATTGGGCCAAGAACTGGACGTGCTTCGCTTTCTTCCAGCTTGGTGGCGCCAACTTTTTTTTCAAGATCAACCGCGTGGAAGGCAAAGTTAATAACGTCAACATCGACCATATTCAGGACAACCCCGCGATGGGAACGGTTGAAATCGGCACCTACCTCCAGGAAAAATTGCCGGACGCGCTCTCGATTAGCATCGTCGCGCCGGTTCCGTGGGACGATGGAGAGCCCTACCTGCTGACCTATATTGCGTCCAGCGGAGCCACCGTGGTGTACCGCATTCACGCCGATTGCCAGGGCTGGACCAGCCTCAACGCCTCCACCACTATCAAAGGGGCGACGCAGGCCGTTCCTTATCGCATTGGCAACGCAACCTACGTGCTGTTCTATCAATAAGGATCTTTATGACTCCAACACCCGTGAAACACGATCTTCCGTGGATCAGGCAAGCTCTTCAGCATGCCATCGAGCTGGAATATTCGACGCTGCCGATTTACCTTTCGGCGATGTTCTCGCTGGAGGTGCAAAACTACACCGCCTACAACGCCGTCCGCAGCGTGGCGATGGAGGAGATGGTCCACATGGCCATCGCCGCAAATTTACTGGCGGCGCTCGGCACTTCGCCGCAAATCAAAAATATTCAAATCGCGTTTCCTGTCCAGGGGCTCCCGGGCGGCGCCGAGCCCGATCTCCACGTGGGCCTGGCCCGATTTTCGCCAGAGCAGCTCAAGAACTTTCTGCGCATCGAAATGCCGGATTTCCTGCTCCAGCAGCAGGACAAGCCGGAAACCTATCCCACCATCGCGGTCTTCTATAGGGATATTCGCCGGGCGATTCACGACAACGCGGACGCGGTTCGGGCCGCGGTTGAAGCGGCGGCGAAGGCGGGCAGCCCGCCGAATCAGGTGGGCGACGACATCGGTTTCAACACCGTTCACTGCGAGGCGGGCATCGATCCCCTGCCGCAATTCGACGCCGCGATCGATGAGATTCTCGATCAAGGTGAAGGTTCGTCCACAGCGAGCCTGCTGACCTGCAAGGACTACGAATCCGAGGAATCGCATTACGCCAGATTCGCCGAACTGTACTATCGCGCCACGTACGAGGAACCAAAGCCGCCGATCAAGCTCACTCCCGACACGGAAGCGCAATTTTTCAAAGGCCGGCCCATCGGATGGCCGGTGGTCGTGAACACGCTGGCCGTGCCTTCGGACGGTTACACCAAGATTCTGGCTCTCGATCCGAAAGGCTCCGAGGTTGCGGCGGACTTGAACGCCTTCGATACCGGTTTCAGCGGGATTCTGACGGCGCTGGACGCCTGTTGGAACGGGCCGGCGGCAGCGTCGTGGAAGACGCTCGGCGGCGCGGTTCATGGAATGGTGGATCTGCGGGTTCTCTCCTGTTTCAATATTTTGCGTCACCAGGTGCCGGCCGATATCGTCGCCAAGCTTCCGGTCCTCTATCCCAGCGAAATCGAGCGGCTCCGAACCTACACCGACCTCTCGAAGCCGGTGCTTTACGGACCGAGATTTATCAACACCAACAAATGAACTTTTTGGCGCCGGATATCGTATTCTAAGGCGGAGAAATCCGACATGATGACGTTCCTGGTATGGTGCCTGTTGTTGGTAGTGTGCTGGCCGCTGGCGATCGCGGCTTTGATCCTGTATCCGATCGTATGGCTGCTGTTGCTGCCCTTCCGCATCGTCGGAATCGCCGTGGAGGGAGCACTCGCCCTGGTGTGGTCGATCGTGATGCTCCCGTTTTCGCTGGTTCGAAGATTGGGCCGCGTTTAGCTCGCGGTCTGAGTCATCTCTTCCACCACTCGTCCATCGAAGAGATGAATGCTGCGATCGGCGCAGCGGGCGTAGCGGGGATCGTGCGTCACCATGCAGATGGTCGCTCCGCCTCGATGCAGTTCGCGGAGTAAGTCCATTACCGCTTCTCCGTTCGCGGAATCCAGGTTTCCGGTGGGCTCGTCCGCCAACAGGATCGCGGGATCTCCGCCGAGCGCACGCGCCACCGCGACCCTCTGCTGCTGGCCGCCCGATAGCTGGGAAGGATAGTGCTTCACCCGGTGCCCCATCCCGACCCGTTCGAGGGCCGCATGGACCTTCTGTTTCCGCTCCGATCCAGGCATGCCCCGATAGGTAAGCGGCAGCTCGACATTTTCGTAGACTGTGAGATCGCCGATCAGGTTGAAGGCCTGGAAGATGAATCCGATTTCGCGATTACGGATGCGCGCGCGCTCGCTCAGCTTGAGTCCCGCGACGGATTTTCCGTTCAGCGTGTACGATCCGCCGCTCGGGGAATCGAGCAGCCCCAGAATCGCCAACAGTGTCGATTTGCCGCAGCCGGAGGGCCCGGAAATGGAAATGTACTCGCCCTGCCGGATATCGAGGTGGATACCCTGGAGCGCGTGGGTCTCCATGTCGTCTGTCACGAACATTTTCGAGACGTCATCAAGGTGGATCATCTGCCGGCGTTCTGGTTCATTCATAAAATTACCTCGCTGCTAAGATTTCTTCGAAAAATTTGGTTGCGCGCGGGTCTTTCGACCGTCCTAGCCAGCGCACCGCTTCCTGGCGCATCTGCGCGGAAACCTGCGGGCGGCGGGCCAGGTCGATCAGCGCCGGAGCGCCGTCCTGATGACGCGCGATCGCCGAAAGAGCGCTGTTGGCGAGCTGCCATTCGAGGCCCTTCTTATTCGTATCCGCCGGCGGAATAAACGAGGCGAGCAGCAACGCGCTCTGCGACCCATCGACTCCCGTCAGCCAGTACAACGGCAGATCGCCCGCGTCGAACGTGCAATCCGTGGCGTAAGTTCGGATTTTCTCCACTTGGCCTGCCGCCACCCGGTAGAGCACCACGAACTCCTTCGCACCTTCCAGGCTCACCGTGCCGCACATAGACCGTTCGCCCGAAACCTGCGTCACCTGATACCCGATCCACGCCGGCTCCACTTGCGAGGAAACGATCGTGCGGAACGAAGCATCCAGCGTCCCGTTCACGGCGCGGGTCTGCAGTTTGGCATTCTCGGTCTTTGGCTGCGCGTACATCGCGACCGCGAATGCCGCCAGCAGCAGGATCCGCGTCACTTAAGGATCTCCATCAGAAAGTCGGTGGCTTCCTTCGATCGCATCTCGCTGAGCATGCGGACCGCGGTCTTCTTCAATTCCGGATCGCTTTCCTTGCGGGCGCATTCGATGATCTGTTTGGCCGCCTGCTGATTGCGCAAGGAGCTGAGAATCTCGGTCTTGATGTCGCGGTCGGATTCAGTTCCATAAATCGCAACCAGGCTCGCCGTGGTCTGCTCGTCGCGAATATTTCCAAGCTGCCGGATCGCTTCGCGGCGCAGCTCCACGTTCTGCTCGCTTTTGGCGATCTTCGTCAGATCGTCGACATCGCGTGACATTTCAAAGCTCCGCAACACCGCGCGCTTCACGTTCACATCGCCGACCGAGGAGTACACTTGCGCGAGCAATTGCCGGCTTTCGGGCGACCGGTACGTTCCCAGATACTGCACCGCCGTCAATTGCAAATCCGGATTCGATCCGCCCTTGGCATAACGGCCCACGATATCGTGTGCTTTGTCCGACCGGCTCTGCGCCAGCACAAACAGCGCGCGCTCCTTCAAGCGGGGCGACATTTTCGGGTTGCTCAGCAGCCCTTCGAGCAGAGGCACCGCGCGATCCGCGTCCGAATTAATCAGCGCGTTGATTGCATAGAGCTTCAGGTCCTCGTCCGCCTGATTTTCAGGCGAAATAGGCTGGCCTTTACCCTGCTGAACCTCGGCTTGCAGCGCTTTGGCGTCGTTCAGCCAACTGCTCTGCGGAAACTTGCTCGACAACTCGGCCAGCGCAGCCAGTGCTTCGTCCCGCTTACCCAGCTTGTTCAGCGCGTAGGCTTTCCAATAATAGGCACCGTCAGCTCGCGTGGATGGGTTTTTGGCGTTGATTACGCGGTCGAAGACCTCGACCGCTTTTTCATAATTGTGATTGTCGAGTGCCGATTTTCCCGATTCGTAGGAACCGTTATCGAAGTAAAAAGTTTTGGGAGACCGCCCAGGCATCGGCGGCATCGGGGCGATGGGAGCCTTGGGCGTGATGTCCTGCGCCATCAGCATCTTCATCCGCGCCGTGTCAATTTTGGCAAGGACCGTAGCGTCGATATTCGACCAGACGCCGTTCTCCACCGCCCGCACGGCGTCGTCGGCGAAAACGCTCCATCCCCCGACATCCAGGGTGCTGTCTCGCAACGCCCCTATCCTGTCGCGCATGTCCTGATCCAGCGCCTGAGGGCTGACGTACCATGCCTGCGGCGCCCCCGGAGGTTGCGGCGCGGCCGGCGCTGGCGGTGCGACCGCTTCCTGCTGGCCCCAGGCCGTCGAAATGGCACATACCGCCATGATGGTAATTACTTGAGTTCTACGAAATGGTTTCATGCTTTGTTCCCTTTTTTCCCGTTACAAACTTGTTGAATTTCCCGCGGACTGCTCCACCTGCGATCCGAAAATTTTCACTTTGAAAAGAATCCCCCGATCCTCAATCTGCTTGCGCAGCTCTTCCAGTTGCCTGGCCGACACCTCCGAAGGACTGTGCGCGATCTCCAGCAGCACCCTCTCCAGCTCTTCAAGCAGCGCCGCCGCCGCCACATCTCCGTTGGTCGCCGCGGTCTGCCGATAAAGCCGGTTCGATTCGAGCAGGTCCTCTGCCGTCTTCTGCTCATACGAAATGTCGAGGCGTCCCCCCGCCGGCGCACCCGCATTGGCAAGTTCCACCAGCACCATCTCGCTGCGCTCCAGGTGATCCCCCACGGCCACCAGAAGCAGCCGTTCTCGAACGCCGCCATCCACCGCAGCCATCTGCCGGGGAGCGGGTTTCTGCCACGCGCGCCCCGCCAGAAACGCTCCGACGAGCAGCACCGCCATCGCCGCCGCGGCCAGAGCCTGACGCCAACCGAAGGACCACCAGCGCCGCCGCTTTTCGATGCGCCCCTCGATTGCCGCCCACACCCGATTCTCATAATCCGGAGCGCGCTCCGGCACCGGAAAGCTGTCCACCGAATTGAGCACACGCTGCAACGCCTGATAGGACGCCCTGCACGGCTCGCAATCGTGGATGTGATCTTCTATACCGGCGGCTCCTTGATTTGAGTCGCCATAGTAGTAAAGAACAAATTGTTCTTCTGTTGGATGGTTCATGAAACACCTGCTGAATTAACCAAAGGTTCCAATGCGCGGCGCAATTTCTGAACCGCGCGGAAAATACTGTGCTTCGTCGCGTTGCCCGATAACCCCAGCGACGTCCCGATTTCTTCGATCGATTGCCCCTCGAAATGCCGCAGCACGAACGCCGTGCGCTCCTGCTGGCTCAATGTGTCGAGCGTCGACGCCACCGTCCTCTGCACTTCGTCGCCAAACAGCAGCCGGTCCGGCCCGGGAGCCTCGCTCGCCACCGAATGAATCGCGTTCGTTGCGTCTTCGCCCGGCGCCGGCGATTCGTCGAACGCCGCCTGCGGATGCCTCTTCTTAGACCGGACCAAGTCGAGCGAGTAATTCGACGCGATCCGGTACAACCAAGTCCCGAAACTCGCCCGCGCTTCGTACCGGTGAAGTTGCCGGTAGGCGCGCAGGAAAGTCTCCTGCACCACGTCTTCTGCGTCCTGTTCGTTGCCCGTCATACGATATGCCAGTCGGAAGACACTCCGGCTGTGGCGATCCACCAGCGCGCGGTAGGCGTCCCCGTCCCCGGCCTTTACCCTGGCGACGGCGACGCTGTCCGAGTCTTCCATTCACCCTTTAGACTGCAATACCTTGCAGCGGTTAGCCAGCAAAAAACACGCCCAAATTAGCGGCGTTCAATATTGATCAGGAATGGATTCGTTTACCTGCTACAATCAACAGTCTTTGTTACTTGAAAAAATAGCCCCGATGCAGAGAGCGCGATTGCCTCTGCCGGTCCTATCAGCTCGCGATTCTCGGCGGCTTCCCTTCCGGTCTCGCCTTCTCCCAGTCTACGGAAGGATTCTCATTGAATATCGTCAACTTGCGCTCCGCCCCGGCGGCCGTGCCGAGCGGAATGCGCGTGCACCTGGTGAACCCCAGCGACATCTCGTTTGGAACCGCTGTCATCACACCTCGATGGCTGTACGTCCTGGCCTCGGCGACCCCCGCGGCGTTCGGCGACGCAGTCATTTGCGATGAAACGCTGGAGCTGCTGAACCCCCTGAACCTCACCGCGGGCGACGTGGTGGGAATCGGTATCCACACCGGAAACGCTCTGCGCGGCTACGAAGTGGGCAAACTCGCCCGCGAACGTGGCGCGTGGGTCATTTTCGGAGGCATCCACGCTACCCTCTTCCCCGAAGAGGCGATCGAGCTCGGGGGCGCTCACGCGGTGGTCAAAGGCGATGGCGACGTTATCTGGTCCGAGGCTCTGAACGATTGCGTCCTCGGAAAGCCCCGCAAATTCTACGACGGTGGGCGCATCGAGCCCGATCAGTTCCTCCCTGCCCGCTGGGACCTGATGCCTCCCGACAGTTACATGTGGGCCTCCGTTCAGACCATTCGCGGATGCGCCAAGCACTGCTCGTTCTGCTCCGTATGGCGGACCGACGGCCAGCGTCCGCGCCAGCGCGCCTCCGATGGAGTCATCCAAGAAATTGTCGAGCTTCGCCGCAAAGGGTTTCGATTCATCGCCTTGGCCGACGATAATTTTTATCCCGTCACCATCACCGATCTGCGCCTCGCCCGCCAGCAGGGCAACACCGAACGCATCGCCGAGCTTGAATCGATTCGGGCTGAGCGATTCGTGCTGATGTCGCGCCTGGCAGAGCTTCCGAAGGATATGGTCTTCTACACCCAGATCACTATGGAGGCCGCCGAGGACGTCGAATTCCTCAAAGCCATGAATAAAGCTCGCATCCGTGGCGCGCTAGTCGGCGTCGAAGCTGTTACCGCCGAGGGCCTGAAGTCGGTTTTCAAAGACTTCAATTACTCCGGCGACGGCCTGGTCAAGCAGCTCCAGACCTTCCGCGAACACGGCGTTCACGTGCTTGGCTCGTTCATCTTCGGCCTGCCCACCGATAAACCGGACACCTTCGCCGCCACCGCCGCGCTTGCCAAAAAAGCCGGCGTGACTTTCGCACAGTTCGTCATGATGACCCCTTTCCCTGGCACCGTCGACTTTATCCGCTGGGAGAAAGCGCAGGAAGCCGACCCGGAGATGGTCGGCGGCGTTCCCCTAACGCGCTACTGGCTGATTCCCGCCTCCGACCGGCCGAAAATGTTCACTCCGCATCCTTTAATGAGCGCCGACGAGATCCGCGAACGAACCCAAGGCGTGTGGGACCGCTTCTACAGCCTCAGCTCCATCTGGACGCGTTCCAATTGCGTCAAATCATTGAAAGCACGGGTCGCATTCGTCCTCATCTCAAAACTTTACCGCCAGATGTACGCCAAAACCGGCATTTCCACCGATAGCGCCCGTAAAAAGAAGGCAAACCGCCTGGCACGTTGGATCGCCAAGCCGTGCCGCAAACTTTTTCAGGCGAAGCCGATGCCCGAACTGATGGCTCCGCAATAAAAGTACTTTACATAACAGAGTTCTTGCTGTAAGCTTCTTCCATGAAGCTTGCGTCGCTCCTCCTCGCCTGCATCCTGACGGCCTGCGAATCCGGGCCGCCGATTTCCCCTTTGATCGCCGCCGCGCGCCAAGGCGACACCGTCAGCATCGCCGCTCTAATCCAATCCGGCGCCGATGTGAACCAGCGCGGAGGCGTCAACAACTGGACCCCTCTCATGCACGCGGTTCACAAGAATCAGGCGGTCTCCGTCCGCGCGCTGATCGACGCCGGAGCCGACGTGAACCTCGCTGCGGGTGCCCGCGGCCGCGATACCGCCCTGCGCCTGGCCGAAATTGACGGCAACACCGAAATCGTCAAACTGCTCCGAACGCACGGGGCAAAATAGTCCCCTGTTGCAAGCCCGGCGCTTTTGCATGCGATCCTGTTAAGACGTGCTCAGACCCTATGAATGGCTGATCATCTTCTATTTCACCTACGTCGCGGTCGTCGCGGCGGTTTTGATCCCCACTGGCGAATCGCGATGGCTCGGAGCCGCGGTCGCTGCCATCGTCATCGCGATCCTCTTCGGCCTGACGCGCTATTACAAAAAACTGCGCGATTGGGCGCCACTGGTGCTGACCTTCACCGCCTTTCGCGAAATGAACTGGTTCACCCCCGCCGTCCGCGATCATCACCTCGAAAACTCCTGGATCGGCTGGGACCGGTGGCTCCTCGACACGGCGCATCTGCGTGCGGCGATCGAAAGCCTCGGCCCTCTGATCCCTTCTTATCTGGAGATCTGCTACGTCCTGGTCTACGTTATCGCGCTCATCTCGGCTTTGATTCTGCTGTTCAACCATCGCCGCGACCAACTCAACACCTTCTGGTTCGCCTTTATCGCCGGAACCCTCGCCTCCTACGCGCTGTTCCCCTATTTCCCTTCCGACCCCCCACGCGTCGTCTTCGCGGGCTCCGATCTTCCGCACATCGTCACCATCTTCCGCCGCTTCAATCTGTTAATTCTGGGCAAATACGGTATCCATTCCAGCGTCTTCCCTAGCGCTCACGTCTCCGCGGCCTTTGCGTGCGCCTGGGGACTGCTCATTACGATGCCGGACCGCAAACGCTACGGCTTGATGGTCGCGATCTTCGCCTTTTCCGTCGCCATCGCCACCATCTACGGCCGCTACCACTTCGCCACGGATGCGCTAGCCGGCTTCACCGTAAGCTTCCTGGCCTTCACCGCACTTACGCAGCGCCGCGCAGCTCAGTAAGCACGCGTGTCGACGTCCGGCGATCTCACCGTGTATTATTAACCCTAATATGAAGTTCTCTTTCCTCTCGCTGCTGATCCCCGTACTCCTCTGTGCCGCCGACACCAAAACCGAACCCGTAAAAGTTCAGAAAGCGAACTACGAGCTAGCCCAACGCTGGACCGCCGCCAAAATTGGCAAGCTGGTCTTCGATACCCAGGTCACTCCCCACTGGCTCGAAGGCGATCGCTTCTGGTACAGCTATGAAACCAGCCGGGGCCGCCAATTCATGTTGGTCGACCCGGTCAAGAAGACGAAGGCCCCTATCTTCGACGTCTCCAAAATGGCGGCGATGCTCACTCTGATCACGCGCACTCCGTATGATGCGCAGCACCTGCCCATTCGCACCATCAAATTCGTCAAGAACGACACCGTGATCCAGTTCGATCTGCAAGTCGAAAAAGACGCCGACATCAACGGCAAGCAGACCATTATCGGCGGCGAGCAGGAGGGCGACATGACCCAGACTACGACGGCCGTCAATCAGGAGGAAGCCGTCCCACAAGGCCGGGGTGGACGCGGCGGCGCGGCTCCCAATCCCCGCATGCGTACTCTCTATTTCGAATACGAGCTAGCCACCGCCAAACTGACCCTGCCTCCCGAATTCACGCCGGAGCCTCGCAAACCAGCCTGGGCCTCCATGTCCCCCGACGAGAAAGTCATTGTCTTCGCCCGCAAAAACAACCTCTACATGATCGACGCGGCCAATTACGCGCTGGCGTTGAAGAAGTCCGACGATCCGGCCATTAAAGAAACGCAGCTCACCACCGACGGCGAAGAAAGCTTCGGCTACGCGCGCCGCATCAATGGAGCCGAGCGCGATCAGGAACAACAGCAGCAGGAAGGCGGGACCACTGCGACCCGCGATAAAACCGGCCGCGTCCCACCCATCATGATCGCCTGGTCGAAGGATTCTAAGAAATTTTCGGTGGTCCGCCGTGATGAGCGCAAAGTAGCGGACCTCTGGGTCATCCACACCCTTGAAAATCCACGCCCGACCCTCGAAACCTATAAGTACGCCATGCCCGGCGACCTCAATGTCCCTCAGCCTCACATGGAAGTCTTCGACATCGCGGCGAAGTCCCGCAAAGAGATGAAGATCGACCACTTCAAAGATCAATTCGCGAGGATCCTGACCTCACCCGTCACCGCCCGCCAACGCGAGCGTCAGCGCATGGATCAGACCTGGCTTGCCGATGGCTCCGACAAACTCTACTTCGAACGGCAGAGCCGGGACTTGCACAAGCTCGATATCTGCGTCGCCAACCCCGAAACGGGCGAAGTAACCACGCTGATCGAAGACCGCATGAACACCTATATCGAGACCAAGCCTCTGCGTCTGCTCAACAACGGCGAGGAAATGCTCTACTGGTCGGAGCGCGATGGCTGGGGACACTGGTATCTCTACGATGGCAAAGGAACGCTGAAGAACCAGGTTACGTCCGGCGAGTTCGTCACCGAAGCCATCGATAACATCGACGAGAAAGCCAGAGTCATCACCTTCACCGCCGAAGGCCGCGAGCCGGGCGAGAATCCCTACTTCACCCACGCCTACAGCATCAAGCTGGATGGCTCCGGCATGAAGCTATTAGATACGGGCGATACCTCCCACGCAATTTCGATCGCCGATGACGGCAAATATTTCGTCGATAATTCTTCGCGAGTCAACACCGCTCCGCGCTCGATTCTCTACGATCGCTCCGGAGCATTGACCGTGGATCTGGAAACTACCGACATCTCCGCTCTCATGGACAGCGGCTTCAAAATGCCCGAGCCCTTCTCCGTGAAAGCCGACGACGGTCTGACCGACCTCTACGGAGTCATGTACAAGCCTTTCGACTTCGATCCCAACAAAAAGTATCCGATCATTGCTTACGTGTATCCGGGCCCGCAGACCGAAAGCGTAACCCAGACCTTCACCCCGCGAGGCGCCGGCGCGGCCAACATCGGCTTGGCTCAGTTAGGCTTCATCGTCATCGAAGTAGGAAACCGCGGAGGCAACCCGCACCGCTCCAAGTGGTATCACACCTTCGGCTACGGCAATCTCCGCGACTACGGCTTGGCCGACAAGAAAGCCGCGATCGAACAACTGGCCCGCCGCGATTCTTTCATCGACATCGACCGCGTCGGCATTACCGGCCACTCCGGCGGAGGCTTCATGTCCGCCGCGGCCATGCTCCAGTATCCCGACTTCTTCAAAGTGGCGGTCAGCGAATCCGGTAACCATGAAAATAACGTTTACAACCAGACCTGGAGCGAGAAACATCACGGCATCAAGGAGGTCGTCAACGATAAGGACGGCTCCGTCAAGTTCGAATACAACATCGAGAAGAACTCCGAAATCGCCAAGAATTTAAAGGGGCACCTGATGCTGACCACGGGAGACATGGACGACAACGTCCACATGGCGAACACCATGCGCCTGGCCGACGCCTTAATCAAAGCGAATAAACGCTTCGACCAGTTTATTCTCCCCGGCCAACGCCACAGCTACGCCGCCGAAGCCGCCTACTTCTTCTGGGTCCGCGCCGACTACTTCTGCCGCTTCTTGCTAGGAGACTGGGATCAGCGGATCGACATGACCGAAATGGAGCGCGAAGCCTCGCCGAGGCCCCCGGCAGGCGGACGACGCGGCGCGAACGACGATCCGAACAACTAAAAGGCGCCTCGCAGCGTATGGCCCCGCGCCACGTGATACATATCTTGTCGCTGTGGGGCGGGGCCATGCCCTGCCAAAATAAGCGCTCGGATAGACTTTTTCAGCACCCTGCTAGGTGGGGCAGGCGGTTTCGCCTGCCACTTTCGAAAGGATTAAACCTCTAGAATTACCGGCATAATCAACGGCCTCCGCGAAGTCTCCTTCGTGAGATACCGTTTCAAGTCCGCGCGAATTTTCTCCTGCATCACACCGAAATCGGTGCGCTCTTCAGCCGACGACGAATTCAGCGTCTTCAGCACGATCTTTCGCGCCTCTTCGATCACATCGGATCGCTCGTCGAGCGACATGAACCCGCGGCTCACGATCTCCGGCAGCCCTTCGCACACACCCGTGTGCTTGTTGATCGCGATGATCGGGAGCACGAAACCGTCTTCCGATAAGTGGCGGCGATCGCGAATCACCATATCCTCCACCACTTCGTCGAGCGTACCCGAATCGATGCAAATCCGCCCCACCGTCACCGGCTCGCCCTTGCGCGCGCCTTTATCGTCGATTTCCAGCGTCTCGCCCGATTCGAGAACGAACGTCGCTTCCAGATTGTAATGCGTCAGATGCTGCGCCAGTTGCGCATGCTTGGTCATCTGCCGATACTCGCCGTGCACCGGCACGAAATACTTCGGACGAACCAGGTTCAGGATCAGCCGCAGTTCTTCCGCGCTCCCGTGGCCCGAAACGTGAATGGGCGGATTCATCGTGCCATAAACCAGATCCGCCCCGCGCCGCGCGATGTGGTTCATCATCCGGTAAATCGCCTTCTCGTTGCCCGGAATGATGCGCGCGCTCAGCGCCACGATGTCGCCGGTCTCAATCGAGAGATGCTTGTGATTATCCACCGCCACGCGCGACAGTGCCGACATCGGCTCGCCCTGCGTGCCACTGACGATCGCGCAGACTTTACTGGGCGCGGTCTGCATCAGATCCTGTGGCCGCAGCAGAATTCCGTTCGGAATCGTCAGAAATCCCAGATTATGCGCGATCTCCGTCGCCGTATTCATGCTGCGCCCGATGAAGGCGACCTTGCGGCCATACTCGTCGGCCGCATCCAGAATCTGCTGCAGTCGATGGATCGATGAACTGAAACAGGAAATCACGATCCGCCGCGGCGCGCGCATAAACAGATCCGCCAACCTCGGCGCCACCGCGCGCTCACTCTCCGTATAACCCGACCGGTCCACATTCGTCGAATCCGACATCAGCAGCAGCACGCCGCGTTTGCCGTACTCGGCAAACTTGTGCAGGTCGAACAACTCGTTGTCGGTTGGCGATGGGTCCACTTTAAAATCGCCCGTGTGCATGATCACGCCGAGCGGTGTCGTGATCGCCAGCGCGACGCAGCTGACCGTCGAGTGCGTTACATGGATGAACTCGATCGAAAACGGACCGAGAACCAGAGTCTCCCCAGCCTTGACCCGGTGGAGCTTCGCCTCCTTCAACATCTCGTGCTCTTCGAGTCGCCTCTCCACCAGAGCCAGCGTGAACGCCGTGCCGTAGACCGGAATCTTCAACTGCCCGAGCAGAAACGGAATGCCGCCGATGTGATCCTCATGCCCGTGCGTGAGCACCAGCCCGCGCACGAATTTGGCATTTTCCTCCAGGTACGTAAAATCGGGCGTGACGATATCGACGCCCATTAGTTCCGCGTCAGGGAACATCATCCCCGCGTCCAGAACGATAATGTCATCGCCGTACCGGACGGCCATGCAGTTCATACCGAACTCGCCCAGGCCCCCCAGTGGGATGATTTGCAGTTTTTTATCTGACATGAAACTATTCAAGGTTAGCGCACTATACTGAAAACATGGCGACCTCCACGCAGATTTCCGTGGACGAGTATCTCAAGACAAGCTATCGCCCCGACCGCGATTACGTGGACGGCGAGGTTTTGGAGCGCAACTTGGGTGAACGTGATCATAGCAAGCCACAGAAGTGCCTCATCATGTTTTTCGGCGTGCGGGAAAAGGAATGGCGTATTGTCGTTTTGCCGGAGCAACGCGTACAGGTGAAGCCGCACCGCTTCCGCATCCCTGATATCTGTGTGCTTCGCGAGGACGATCCGGATGAGCAGATCGTCAGCGCGCCTCCGCTGATTTGCATCGAAATTCTCTCCAAAGACGACACCTTCAAGTCCGTAACGGAGCGCCTGGACGACTATCTCGCGATGGGCGTTCCCAATATCTGGGTCATTGAGCCTAACACCAGGCGCGGCTATGTCTATAATGCCGACGGCTTCCTCGAAACGAAAGATGCCGTGCTCCGCGCCGCAAACTCCGAAATCGCCGTCCCCCTAGTGAGCATCTTCGAGTCGTAACCGAACCGCCATGCGTAAGCATGCGGACCCTTATTGACAACGGACAAGAATCGTGATTTCATTAGTTGGCTACCCTAGCCGACTAAGTATATGGCCTCCGCTCAAACCGCCCTCGACCTCCTAGTCCTCACCGTCCTCGACCGCCGCGGACCTCTGCACGGCTACGGCATCGCCAGCTCCATTGAGGATCTCTCCGCCGAAGCGCTCCGCATCGACGAAGGTTCGCTCTACCCCGCCCTCCACCGCATGGAGGAAATCGGCTGGATCACCGCCTCCTGGACCGTCACGGAGAATAAACGCCGCGCCCGAATTTATCAATTGACCCGCGCTGGCAAGAAACAACTCGCCTCCGAAACCGAACGCTGGACCAACTTTTCCGTCGGCGTCGCCCGCGTGCTCCGCCACGCATAAGGAGCTGTCATGTCCTTTTTTTCGCGATTGAAAAACGCGCTTCATCCGACCCGCCTGGACCACGAACTCCTCGACGAAATGCAGGACCACCTGGACCGCCGCGCCGCGGCTTTGCGCGAACAGGGCCTCAGCCCGTCCGAAGCCGCCACCCAGGCAGCCAAGCGCTTCGGCAACGCGACGCTGCTCCGCGAACAAAGCCGCGGCTTCCGCTTATCCGGAACCCTCGAAAGCACACTGCAAGACGTCCGCTATGCCGCGCGCGGAATGCGCAAAACCCCGGCCTTCGCCATCACCGCGATTCTTTCGCTTGCCCTCGCGATCGGAGCCAACACAGCCATCTATTCCATCGTCGACGCCGCGCTGCTCCGTCCCCTCCCCGTACCCGAACCCGATCGCCTCTTCACCCTCTCAACCCCCGGCGTGCAGGAACCCGGCCGCGCGGAGCCTGCCAGCAAGCGCGAAAACTTCAACTATCCCCTCTATAAGCAATTCCGCGCCACTGCCGGAGACTCCGCGCGCCTCGCCCTCTTCAGTAACGTCGGCAACCAGATGACGGAACTCCAGATCCCCGACGCCAACGCACCTATCGAAAAAGCCACGCGCCAATTCGTCTCCGGCGAGGCGTTCGACATCCTGAAAGTCCCTCCCGCCTTGGGCCGCGTATTTACCGGCGAAGAAGACCGCATTCCCTGGGGCCATCCCGTCGCCGTGGTCAGCTACGACTACTGGACGCGCCGCTTCCAATCGGATCCCCAGATCGTCGGCAAGCGCCTGTACATCCCTCCGCGCGGAACCTTCACCATCATCGGAGTCGCCCAAAAGGGCTTCTTCGGGGTCGAACCCGGCCGCTTCATCGACATCTGGCTTCCCGCCATGATGTACAGCAAAGCGTCGTTCGACGACCTCGGATGGAATTGGTTCCGCATCGTCGGACGATTCGCCCCCGGCGTCGCCGCCCCCCAATTGCAGCCGCGCCTCCAACCTATATTGCGCGACTGGACGCAGCAGTGGATCAACCACTTTCCCACCATGCCTCCCGCCATCAAGAACCAGTTTCTGGAGGCCCAATTACGCGTCCGCCCCGGCCGCGCCGGAGTATCCGCCTTCCGCGACACCTTCGCGCGTCCCTTATGGATCGTGTTGGCCGTCGCCGCCGGTATCCTGCTGATCGCCTGCGCAAATATCGCCAGCCTCCTGCTCGCCCGCTCCACTGCGCGCGCCTCCGAAATGGCCATGCGCATTTCCCTCGGCGCAGGACGCTCCCGCCTGATCCGCCAACTTCTCACCGAAAGTCTGCTGCTCTCGATCCTCGCCGGCGCGCTCGGCTGGATTCTCGCGATCGTCACCGCCCCCGCGCTCATCGCCATGCTCTCCACGCAAAACGACCCTGTGAAATTCGCGCTTGCCATGGATACACGCGTCCTCTTCTTCTGCGTCCTGGTCTCCACCGTCGCCGCCGTATTCTTCGGTCTGCTCCCCGCCTGGCAAGCCTCCGGCGCGCAGCCGATGCTGGAGCTCCGCGGCATGCCCGCCCGCTCCGGCAAGTTGCGTTGGGGACAGTTTTTCGTCGGCGTCCAGGTAGCGTTTGCCTTCTGCCTGATCGTCGCAGGAGCCGGATTCCTGTTCACCCTCAAAAACCTCTTCGCCGTGAATCTCGGCTTCGCGCCCCATAACGTCTCCATGTTCATGATCGGCGTCGCCGGCCTCAGCGACATGACCCAACGGCCCCAGCTCAATGTTTTTCTCGACGAGTTTCAAAAGCGCGTCGCAGCCATTCCCGGAATAGAGAGCGCCGCTACTGCTCAGTGGGAACTGTTCGACGCGCCCCAAATTGGCGCTCAAGTGATCGTACCGGGCAAGCCTCTGCCGGACCGTGAAGAAATTTTCGGTTCAGTTTCGCCAGGATACTTCGGTGCGCTGAAGACTCCTCTACTGGCAGGACGCGATTTCGAACAGCGCGACCGCTTGATCACGACGGGCCCCGGACCAGCGATCGTCAATCAAGCGCTCGCCCGAGCTTACTTCCCCGGCGAGAATCCCATCGGCAAAATATTTCAGGTTCCTAATGAGCAGAGTCTGGTAGACCGCGTGATCATCGGCCTCGTGGCAGACTCGGCATTTGGCTCCCTCCGCCTCGCGCCTCAGCCGATCGCCTATGGCGTCATTCGCGGAACCAATCGCTTCGAGTTGTACGTGCGCTCGCCGCTCGAACTCGGCGCCGTCGTCAAATTGGTCGATGGTGCCGTGGAGTCCATCGGGTACCGCACGCGCATCATGAGCGTGACCACTCTCGATACGCTCATCGGCGACACTCTCCTCCGCGAAAAACTTCTAGCCGGCATCGGAGGCGTCTTCGCCTTCCTCGGCCTCTTTCTCGCCGCCATCGGACTCTTCGGTCTGCTCAACTATTCCGTCGTTCGCCGCACCAAAGAAATCGGGATCCGCGCGGCCTTGGGCGCCCGACCTCCGGCCCTCGTCTATTTAGTTCTCAAAGACATGCTGAACATGATCGCCGGAGGTCTCATCGTCGGCCTCGCCGCTTCACTTGCCCTGATGACCTTCGTCCGCTCGCTGCTCTTCGGAATCCGCCCGCTCGACCCATTGGTAATCACCACCGCCGCCGCAGTCTTCTTCGCCGCAGCCTTCATCGCCGGAGGCTTGCCCGCCAGCAGGGCCGCGAGCATCGATCCAATGGTCGCCCTCCGCCACGAGTAAACGTATGTCCCTTCTATCAAGACTACGCAACGCGATTCGCCCGAGAACCCTCGACGACGAGCTTCGCGCAGAAATGGCAGACCATCTGGCACGACGCGCCGCCGCTCTGCAAGAAAAAGGCATGTCCGCGAATGAAGCGGAACAGGAAGCATCACGACGCTTCGGCAACCTCACGCAACTCCGCGAACAAAGCCGCGACTTCCGCTTATCGACAAGTCTCGAAACCACTCTGCAAGACCTGCGTTATGCCATTCGAGGAATGCGCAAAAGCCCTGCGTTCGCCGTCACTGCGATTCTGTCGCTGGCCCTCGCGATCGGCGCCAATACCGCAATCTATTCCATCGTCGACGCCGCGCTGCTGCGCCCCCTGCCGGTCCCCGAGCCCGATCGCCTGTTCACCCTCGCCACTCCTTATATTCAGGAGCCTGGCAGAGAAAGACCGGTGGAGGACGTTTCGTTCAGCTATCCTCTGCTCCAGGAATTTCGCGCCGCCGCCGGAGACGCCGCGCACCTGGCCCTCTTTTCCAATCCGAATACAACGGACGTGCGGATCCCGAACAAGGATGCCCCCATCGAGAAAGCCATCTGTCAATTCGTCTCCGGAGATTCGTTCGATTTGCTCGGCGTCCCTCCAGCCCTGGGACGCGTTTTCTCGGCTGAAGACGACCGCGTGGCCGAGCCCAATCTCGTCATCAGCTACGACTATTGGCAGCGCCGCTTCCAGGCCGATCCGCACGTGCTCGGGCAGCATATTCAGATCGCGCCTCAGTTTCAGTCGTTCACGATTGTTGGCGTCGCGCGCAAGGGATTTTTCGGCGTCGAGCCGGGCAAGTTCACTGACGTTTGGAGGCCCGCCGCCATGTCTAACAAAGGCGCGCTCACGAATCGCGGATGGGGGTGGTTCAGAATCTTCGGCCGCCAGAGCCCCGGCGTCACGCGCTCCCAGCTTCTCGCGCGTCTTCAGCCGGTCTTCCGCGCGGATCAGGCGGAGATGATCAAGGGCTTTCCCTTGACGCCCGTCGCGGTCCAGAATCAATATCGCGAACGGCCGCTCCTGATCCATCCCGGCAAAACCGGCGCGTCGAATTTTCAGAGGGCCTTCGAACGTCCGCTCTGGATTGTTCTCGCCGTAACGGCCGGAATTCTTCTGATAGCCTGCGCGAATCTCGCTAGCCTTCTGCTCGCCCGCTCCACCGCGCGAGCGTCGGAGATGGCCATGCGCCTTTCGCTCGGCGCGGCGCGTTCGCGGCTGATCCGCCAGCTCCTCACGGAAAGCCTGCTGCTCTCTCTCGTCGCTGGAGCGCTCGGCTGGATCTTCGCGCGCGCAGCCGCCCCAGCCCTGATCGCCGCGCTCTCCAGCGAAACCGATCCCGTGCGTTTCGCCCTTTCAATGGATACTCGAGTGCTTCTCTTCTGCGCCGCCGTCTCCACACTCGCAGCCGTTTTCTTCGGGCTCCTTCCCGCCTGGCAAGCCTCGGCCGCCCAACCAATGCGCGAGCTTCACGGCATGCGGACGCAAGCGAGCAAACTCCGGCTCGGACGCGTTTTCGTCGGTATTCAGGTCGCCTTCGCCTTCACCCTGGTCATCGCCGGATCCAGTTTTCTGTTCAGCCTTAAAAACCTCTTCAGCGTCGATGCGGGATTCAATCCGCACAATATCTTTGTGTTTTACGTCGACACGGAGTTGAGCGATGTCAGCCAGAAACCCGAGCTCAACGTCTTCGTGGCCGAGCTTCAACGCCGCATCGACGCCCTGCCCGGCGTTCAAAGCGCGGCGATCGCCCGATTCGCCTTATTTGAAGGAAGGCACGAATCGATACAAGTAATTTTGCCCAACCACCCTCTGCCGGATCGCGAGGAGAATTCGATATCCGTCTCGCCGCTCTATTTTTCGACGATGCGTATTCCCCTCTTGGCCGGCCGCGAATTCGAACCGCGAGACCGCGGAGAAGGAAGCGCGGTCATCGTGACCGCAGCCCTCGCCCGCAGATATTTCGGAATGGAAAGCGCTGTCGGCAAGACGTTCGATACGCTGGCCAACGGCAAACCAGTGCACCATGAGATTGTCGGCGTCGTTGCCGACACCGTGTACGGTTCGCTTCGGGAAGGCCCCCAGCCGATCGTATATGGCGTCCTACAAGGAACAAATCCTGTCGCTTGTTACATCCGCTCGCCTCTCGATCCCGCCTCTCTCGTCTCCATGGTGAACCGCGAAGCACGCGCCATGGGTCACGGCACGCGAGTCTGGAGTATCACCACGCTCGATACGTTGATCGGCAGAACCCTGCTGCGCGAAAAACTCCTCGCAGGCCTCGGCGGAGTCTTTGCATTCCTGGGCCTCCTGCTCGCCGCAATCGGATTGTTCGGCCTGCTCAACTATTCGGTCGTGCGCCGCACGAAGGAGATCGGCATCCGCGCAGCGCTCGGAGCCCGGCCTCCCAGCCTCGTGTATTTAGTCCTGAAAGAAATGTTCGGCACGATCGCCGGAGGGCTGATAGCCGGCCTCGCGGCCTCGCTCGCGCTGGCAACGTTCGTCCGCTCGCTACTCTTCGGAATCCGGCCGGTTGACCCTCTGGTCATGACCACGGCCGCGGCAATTTTTCTTACCGCAGCCTTCATCGCCGCAGGCTTGCCCGCCAGCCGTGCCGCATCCATCGATCCCATGGTCGCACTTCGCCACGAGTAGACTGGACTCATGGCATCCGCCACGCAGATCTCCGTGCCCGAGTACCTCAACACCACCTATCGCCCCGACCGCGACTATGTGGATGGCGAGGTTCTGGAGCGCAAATTGGGTGAACGCGATCATAGCCAGCCGCAGGGTCTTCTCGCGGCGTATTTCCTCGTTCGCAGCAAAGAGTGGGGCCTGTGGTACTCACAGAACAGCGCGTCCAGGTAACGCCTCACCGGTTTCGAATTCCGGACATCTGCGTCCTTCATGCAGACGCACCCATCATCGAACGCCTGGACGACTATCTCGCCATGGGCGTCGCCAACGTCTGGGTAATCGATCCCCGCCTGCGCCGCGGTTATCGCTACACTTCCGATGGCTTCCTCGAAGCCAAAGACGGAGTTCTTCGCACCGGAACCCCCGACCTCTCCGTTCCCCTAACCCTCTTCGACAACTGAACCAGGTGTGGCGCGCGTCGACAAGTAGGGTGGGTCCCCGACCCGCCCTCCGTCTGGCGTCGAATGAATAGTGGGGTAGGTTCCCGACCTGCACACCGCGGCACCGGCCACGTTTTCGAGAGTGTCGACGCCCCAAGCGTGGATGCGCATGCAGGGGGATGCGGATATTCTGCCTTCCCCTACTGCACCGCGTTCAGAAACTTCGACACCACCGCCCACAACTGCACCGCTTCCACCGGCTTCGAGAGAAACGCCTGCATCCCCTGCCGCAGGCACCGGTCCCGAAGCTCGTCGGAAAAATCGGCCGTCAGCGCAAGAATCGGCACGGCCGAGTAGCCCGGCAGCTTCCGCATCTCCCGCGTGGTTTCGAGGCCGTTCATCCCCGGCATTTGCAGATCCATCAGCACCAGGTCGTAGTGGCATTGCGCCGCCGCGGTTAGCGCCGCCGCTCCGGACATCGCCCCGTCGACCTTGACCTGCCGCCGCTCCAGCGCCCGTTTTAGAATCGTCAAGCCGACGGCGTTGTCTTCCACCGCCAGCACGATCGGCCCGGATTCGACCCGCACCCCTGTCATCGCCCGCCCAGCTTCAGTCTCCGCCGCCCGCAAAGGAATCCGCAGCGTGAACGTCGATCCTTTGCCAGGCGTGCTCGCCACACTGATCTCGCCCTGCATCAGCGATGCCAGCTTTCTCGCCAAAGCCAGCCCCAGTCCCAGCCCCGGATACATTCGCGAAAGCCCGCTGTCCACCTGCCGGAACGACTCGAAAATCCGGTCCATCTGATCCGCGGGGATTCCGATGCCGGTATCCTCCACTTCGACTCTCAGAATGTCGTCGGCCCGCGAGTCACGCAGAACGCGCAATTCCACGCCGCCCGCGTGCGTGAATTTAATCGCATTGGCCAGAAAATGGCTCAGCAGTTGCCGCAGTCGCGGAGCGTCCCCCACCATCGTTTCCGGAAGCCTGGAATCGTAGGTGACCCGAATGTCCAACCCCTTCGATTCCGCTTTCAGCGTCTGCTGCGCCAGCGTCGACTCAATCAGCTCGCGCAGGCTGAACTCGCTTTCATCGAGTGAAAGGTGCCCCGCTTCGAGCGCCGAATACTCCAGCGTGGCGTTCAGAATTTCGAACAGGCTCTCCGCGCATAGCCGGGCCGCGTTGACATACTCTTTCTGCTCGTCGTCCAGCGGAGTTTCAAGCAGCAAATCCGCCATCCCGAGGATGCCGCTCAGGGGCGTTCGGATTTCGTGATTCAAACTGGCGAGGAACGTGCCTTTGAGCCGCTCCAGTTCACCCGGCGCCGCTGCTACGGTAAGTTCGGAGGCACTGCCGGCCTCGGTCGGCGATTGGGCATGAACGGCCATTAAAAGGAACAATCACCAGTCGCTTGGTCTATCGGCTGTTTATTGAATCTCCTTTACGACCATTTCCGCGGCCAGCACATCATGATTTGCGCATAGCAAAACGCGCTTGGGCTTTTTTGGAAGATCCATTAAAATCTCTGCGGTTGTCATATTCCCGCGCAGCAAACTCGACCCCGCACGCACCAGCTTGCCGTCGAAATCCAAGTAAATCGGTACGCGCATCATAAAATCCGGCGAAACGTCGCTTTCGGTGATTTTTGCGCTTAATCGCACTTTTCCATCCGTGGTTTTTAGCGAATACTCCATCCGGTATTTCGGCAGATCTGTTCCGTAAATCCACTCCTTCTTGAACCAATCCATGGTGTGGGTGCCGTCTAAGTCCATTGTTGGCTTCATATGCTTCGCCACCACCGTTAGGAAACTCTCCGAAGTCGCGTTTTGATAAAGATGGGTTTTCACGTAATCCTTCATCATATCGCTGAAATCCTGGTCGCCCATCATCATCCGGATCATTTGTAAAATATAAGCGCCTTTCGGATAAACCATGCGGCGGTAAGCTCCAGGGGTCTTAGGAGTGTCCAGGCGCAGGCCCAACCAGATTGGACCAGCGTCGTTCGCGGAGGTGCCAAAGTTATTCTTTTCAGTGATTTCAGTGTGGAGGCGCTCCCAGAATTTCTGGACCTCCCCAGGCTGCGTCACTTCCAGGAAAAAGCCGGCCGAAAATTCCGCAAATCCTTCCGACAGCCACTGGTCGTGATAGCTCGCCCAACCGACCATGTGGCCCCACCACTGGTGGGCGATCTCATGCGGCGTCACTTCGAGGATGAATTCGGAGAACCGGAACGCCTCACCGCCCATCAGGCTCCAGCGCTGGGTGCTGTCCAGAAACGCGCTAACTGGAAGATAAACAAGGGTTGGCCAGGATTGTCCGAAACTGAATGCAGGCTGCTGGGTGATCGCCAGACGGCCGTACGGAGCGTCGCCGAACATCTTTTGAAATACCCGTATTGAATTTTGCCCATCGACCAGCGCATTTTTGGCCATGGCTGATGGAGTCAGCGACATCTGCGCCGCGAAAGGCGCGAGGCCGCTGGGAACGTCTCTGGTTGTATATACTTCCAGATCGTACTTCGCGAGTTCATCGGATACTTTATTGCGCTTATACTCGCCGTAATTGAAACCAGCGACCGCGATCGGGATGTCCGATTTCCATTCGGAAATTGCGGTGTCGCCATCTTTCGATTCGCGGACCAGTTGGCCCACGGAAACCAACGTGTATCTCTTTGGAAAATGGAACTTTAGGTCGTAAGTGGCGTGGTCGAGAAAGGTGTTGACGTTGGGATACCAGGATTCCCGAGCAAGCACCGAAAAGTTTCCTCCGCCTTCATCCCGGATGACTTTATTGCCTTCATATTCAAAGCGGAGGCTATATTTCTTACCCGCTTCGAGAGGCTCCGGAAGAATTACATGCACGTTTAAACCTTGAATAAAAGAAATTTCGCGGCCTTTTTCGTTGGTGATGCGTTTTACGCGCAAGGTCGGCAAAAGGTCGATTCGAAGCACTCTGGCACCCGGCATTACGTCAGTGAACTCCATCTCCGTGGTGCCGGTAAGTCCTCCGCCTTTAGCGACATCCGTGTCTATTTTGTAATGGGTCGCCAGGACGTCTCGCTTGTTTTCGGCGGAGCTGGCGGTTTTCTTTTCCCACTCTGTTTCGAGGTGCGAAAGATACCAAATGCCGCTTTTTTCGTTATCAACATTGATCAAAGCGGTTTCTTCGGGGGCTTGGATTTCCGGCACCGCGCCGGAAGGAACCACAAAAAAGCGCAGGTCACTATACTTCTTGCCGTGCAGATACGCTCTAAACGATTGACCACGCTGGGGATTATAGACTTCTCCCAGCACCTCTGCGGCGACGTTTGGACCGGTTTTCAGCTTGTCGCGGAGAGTTTTTAGCGTCGGGGCGGCTTTCGGATCCAGCGGCATGCCGGAAGCTTGTTTCTTTACTTCATCATAGGTGCTATCGCTGAAGTAAAAGACCGCGGAATCGAAGGCCTCTTCCACCTCCGCTTTTCCGGTCACCTTCGCCAGATGACTTGCCTCCATTGGCAGGGATGGTTGGAGTCGAAAAATGCCTTCGCCAGTGAAAACGGCGATCACCGGACGATCTTGGGCGGCCTTAACGAACGATAATTGACCGTTTTTGAGCGTCAGCGAACCCTTATCGCGCCTTAATTCGACGTTTTCCGTCCGTAACGTTTCGGTCGGTATTCCCTCATGGAGCGCGCCATAATTCGGATCCCCGTCAGCGAACGCGCAGAGCAGGAGGGCCAAGAGCATTAAGGCTTCTTTGCGGGAGGTTTATTCTTATCGTCGACAGCGTCGCCGAAGGTAATCGTGGTGTCGGATTTGAAGCGCTTGTAGTCTTCGTATTTCACGGTCTGCTTCATGCGCACGTCCATATCTTTGAAGTGCAGCGTGTCGTTGGCGATGGTGTAGGTGGGGAACCAGAATTTGCCGTCGATCTGTTCGCGGTAGGTTTCGAACTTCGGAAACTGCTGGCCCTT